>Ga0209847_1000243_pt1 | contig 23419 bp, 23 predicted proteins | sample OrgsoiDNA_201060_FD_185808 | JGI IMG/M metagenome (GOLD analysis project Ga0209847, IMG submission 185808) | Permafrost soil microbial communities from the Arctic, to analyse light accelerated degradation of dissolved organic matter (DOM) -... | ecosystem: Environmental > Terrestrial > Soil >... | reverse complement strand
TGCCTTGAACTGCTCATCCGTCGGCCGCACACCGGTATAAAGCACAAACTGCTCCAACGCCTGGATCGCAATCACTTCCAGCCCGGTAATAACCCGCTTGCCTTCAGCCCGACCGCGCACGATCAGCGGTGTTTCCGAGGGGATCGCCACCACATCGAAGACAGTCTCGGCAGAAGCGATGGTTTCAGCGTCAAACGCCAGTTGATCGGCATCCAAGCCGCCGGTCATGCCGATCGGCGTAACGTTGATCAGCATCTGCGGGCTCCGCGCCCCCAGTTCGGCTTGCCACTCATAGCCCAGGGATTCGGCCATTGCCCGCCCGGCCCGCTCGTTTCGGGCGACGATCAGGCCGTTTTCGTAACCGCCATCACGCAAGGCACTGGCCACAGCCTTCGCCATGCCGCCACTGCCGCGCAGGGCAAAGGTCGACTCTTTGGGCACTTGATGGGTTTCCAGCAACTGGGCGATGGCGATGTAATCGGTGTTGTAGGCCTTGAGGTGGCCGTCGGTATTGACGATGGTGTTGATCGATTGAATGGCCGCGGCCGAGGCGTCCAGCTCATCGACCAGCGCGATGCAGGCTTCCTTGAACGGCATCGACACGCCGCAACCCCGAATGCCCAAGGCACGAATGCCACCCACAGCGCCGCTAAGGTCCTGGCTGCTGAAGGCCTTGTAGTAAAAATTCAGCCCCAGTTGTTCGTACAGATGATTGTGGAATCGCAGGCCAAAGTTCCCGGGGCGTGCTGACAGAGACATGCACAGCTGGGTGTCTTTGTTGGGGTTCATCTGCATGAAACTTCTCCTTTTAATGCACTTTCAGATAGACGGGATTAGCCATTGCACCCGTTCTGTTCGATCATAGCGAGGTGTCTACACCCCGGTATTGCGGGGCTGTAAAGACGTCGGTACAGAGCCTTACACAAACTTTACCTAGTGGCTGTGCTGATTTTCAAAAAGTCGCTGTCTTAGAAGTATCCCCGCGATAATCCTTGGGTCTATTTGCAGATTCAAGCGCCGGGTCGAACAACGAGGAATTATCATGATCCGTAAACTTCCTGTCTTAGCTTTGCTGATCGGTGCATTAGCTGTCGCCGGACAGGCGCAAGCCGGTGGTTACTATTATCACGGTGGTCACGGTGGCTGCTGCTGGGGTGGCGGTCACGGTGGCTGGGTCGGACCGGCCGCTGTCGGTGCAGTCCTGGGCGCTGTGGTAGCGGGTTCTGTGTACGCCAACTCGGGTCCGCGTACGGTTTACGTACAGCAACCGGTCTACGTCCAACCGCAGCCGGTCTATGTGCAGCCACAGCCGGTCTATGCACCGCCGCCACCGGTTTACTACCAGCCACAGGGCTACTACGTTCAGCCTCGCTATTAAGGCCCACACGAGTAGCGTTCAGCTGTAATTGGAACAGGCACCGCCGCAAGGCGGGGCCTGTTTTTGTTTCTGAAGTCTGAATAAATGTCACCAAGGTCGCTGTCAGGACAGTGCTTGCGACTAGAATCGGCATGATTGACGTAAGCCCTTCCTTCACATTGAAGAAAACGGTCATATTTATGTCATGTCAGGTCCGCAAGCTTGGGCCTGTCCGTAAACAACAGGTTGATAAAAACAAGGACGACCTCATGCCAACGCAAAACCCGCACCGCAATGTCGGCTTGTGTACCTCCAGCAAGGTGTACAACGCACTGACCGAACTCAAGCACCTGGAAGGTCATCGCAGCGCCAAGTTTCTCTCGCTGCTGGCCGAAAACCTGGTGCGCAAAGGCCTGCTCAACGAGCAGGAAGTGGTTCATATGCTCGATCTGGTAGTCGATTGACCGCCATACTCGCTGGCATCAATGACCACTATCAAGAACGTTGATTGTCCGTTGAACCGCGCGGTCCGTAAGGTGGCTCCATAGATCGATGGAGGTACTTATGTCCCAGGTTCAGATCATGTCCGTTATCGGCAGCGCCGTTCCCGCATCGCTCAGAGAGCTAGGACTGCTCGCCTGTTGGTATGTGATGCGCGACGGCGAACCGATCAGCGGTCCGCTCACCTCGCTTCCCGCCGCCCAGGCCCTGTCGCAACGCATCGGCATCGTCCGGCTCATCGCCTAAGGCAGCTGAACCTGCGGCTTGCTTTCGACATAGATCGCCCAGCTCGACATAAACAGCGCGGCGATCAACGGCCCGATTACAAAACCGTTCAGACCGAACACGGCCATACCGCCCAAGGTCGAGATCAGGATCATGTAGTCGGGCATCCGGGTGTCTTTGCCCACCAGGATCGGCCGCAGCAGATTGTCCACCAGGCCAATCACAAATACCCCGAACAACCCCAGCACTACGCCCTGCCAGATCGCCCCGCTGAGCAGGAAGTACACCGCCACCGGCGCCCAGACAATCCCCGCCCCCACCGCTGGCAACAGCGACAGAAACGCCATCAACACCGCCCAGAGCAGCACACTGGGGATATCCAAAAACCAGAAAATCAAGCCGCCCAACGCACCCTGCGTGATCGCCACCAACAAATTGCCTTTGACGGTGGCCCGCACCACGCGATTGAATTTAAGCTGCAAACGGCGTTTCTGGTGTTCCTGTAACGGCACGGCGGTGCGGACTTTGCGCGCCAGCTCGGCGCCGTCCCGCAGAAAGAAGAACAACAGGTACAGCATGATGAAAAAGCTGACGATGAACTCGAACGTCCCCTGACCAACACTGAAAACCTGCGTGGCAAAGAATTGACTGCCTTGCATCGCGCCCTTGACGATTTTGTCCTGCACCCCCTTCAACTCACCTACGCCGGACCGATCAAGCAAATGCTGGAAATACGGCGGCAAGCCATGCTTGAACTGCGACACATACCCGGCGATGTCCAGCTCGCCGCTTTCGATGCGGTTGTACAGCGACGCGCCTTCCTGAACCAGCAGGACACTGAGGATGATCACCGGCAAAATCGCGATCACCAGACAAATACTCAGGGTGCACAGCGACGTCAGGTTGCGCTGCCAGCCGAACTTCAATTGCAGCCGCCGCTGCATCGGCGCGAAGACGATGCCGAGGATGACCGCCCAGAACACCGCACCGTAAAACGGCAACAGAATCCAGATAAAGGCCAGGGTCACGACGACCAGCAACACAAGCAGCGCCCTGTTTTGTAGCGTGGTTTCTTTCATGTCCGATCCATGTCAATCCGCAACGGAGCAGGCGCTCCTTGATGCTTAGTCCGCCACGGTTCGCATGAGTGCCATCCGTTTGTTCATCAAGCATAGATCCAGATCAATGATCCCTGAGGGCAAGCCCTCTATCCTCGGCTGCTTTGCGATCGATACCGCCATGCCCCTTGCCACACCACTCTCAATCCCAGAGCTGCTCGCCCCCGCCGGCACTCTGAAAAACATGCGTTATGCCTTCGCCTACGGCGCCGATGCGGTGTACGCCGGGCAGCCGCGCTACAGCTTGCGGGTGCGCAATAACGAATTCGACCACGCCAACCTGGCCCTCGGCATCAAAGAGGCGCAAGCCCAGAACAAGCGCTTCTACGTGGTGGTCAACATCGCGCCGCACAACGCCAAGCTCAAAACGTTCTTGAAAGACCTGACTCCGGTGATTGCCATGGCGCCGGACGCGCTGATCATGTCCGACCCGGGCCTGATCATGCTGGTACGCCGGCACTTCCCGCAGATGCCAATCCATTTGTCGGTGCAGGCCAACACGGTGAATTGGGCGAGCGTCGAGTTCTGGCAGCAACAGGGCTTGAGCCGGATCATCCTGTCGCGGGAACTGTCCCTGGAGGAAATCGCCGAAATTCGCCAGCAAGTACCGGCCATGGAACTGGAAGTGTTCGTTCACGGCGCGTTGTGCATGGCCTATTCCGGACGCTGCCTGCTCTCGGGCTACATGAACAAGCGCGACGCCAACCAGGGCAGTTGCACCAACGCTTGCCGCTGGAAGTACTCGGCACAGGCGGCCACGGAGAATCAGCTCGGCGAGATTGTTCAACAGTTCCAGCCTGAGCCGACTTTAGGCATCGGCGCACCGACCGATCAGGTGTTCCTGTTGCAAGAAGCCAATCGTCCAGACGAGTTGATGCCAGCCTTCGAGGACGAACACGGCACCTACATCATGAACGCCAAAGACCTGCGCGCCGTGCAGCATGTCGAGCGTTTGACGCAAATGGGCGTGCATTCACTGAAGATCGAAGGCCGGACCAAATCCCACTTCTATTGCGCCCGCACCACTCAGGTGTATCGCCAGGCCATTGATGATGCGGTGGCCGGTCGCGCCTTCAATCGCAATCTGATGACTGATCTGGAGTCCCTGGCCCAGCGCGGCTACACCGAAGGGTTCCTGCGTCGGCATGTGCATGATGAGTATCAGAACTACCAGAACGGCAGCTCGGTATCGGAGCGACAGCAGTTTGTCGGAGAATTGACCGGCGAACGGCACGATCGCCTGGCCGAAGTGAAGGTGAGGAACCGCTTTGGCCTGGGCGATCATATGGAACTGATGACGCCCAAGGGCAACTTCCACTTTGATTTGCATCAGTTGCAGAACATCAAAGGCGAGCCGATTGAAGTGGCGCCGGGGGATGGGCACACGGTGTATGTGCCGATTCCGGATGCGGTGGATTTGCGGTTTGGGTTGTTGATGCGCGATGTGACCGGCAATTGAAAAATCAGCGCAAAACCTGTGGCGAGGGAGCTTGCTCCCGTCCGGCTGCGCAGCAGTCGTAAAACCTGCATCCAGGGTGTGCCTGACGAATCGCGGTTGCCTGTTTTGGGGCTGCTTCGCAACCCAGCGGGAGCAAGCTCCCTCGCCACAATGGTCATTTGTAATGCCACAAAAGATCACGCGAACTCTTCGCGCGACATCCCCACAAACGCCTCTCGCGCCGGGTGAACCCCGACGTTTTCATGCCAGTAAAACAAATTCTCGACAGCCGTCAGTTCGGGGAATTCATACCCCGCGCATCCCACCCCTATGGCGTACTGATCAAACACCCCTTTTGGCACCAACGCCACGCCAGCCCCGGCACTAACGCAACCGACAATCGCACCATAACTGGCCAGGCTGACAATCGGCAGCGCCTGCCCCTGGCGCAGCAACCAATGTTCCAGCGCCGCCCGATACGGACAGCCCTGCGGCCACATAAACACGGTTTTGTCCTGCAAATCCGCGATGTCGCGCACCGGCCCCAGCGACGTTGAAGCAATCAGCAGCAGCTCTTCGCGGTACATCGGCGTGCGCTTGAGTTGTGAGCGCTCGACATCCACTGCAACGATGGCGCCGTCGAGGCGGTGATTGGCGGTGTCGTCGAGCAACTGGCTCCAGGTTCCGGTGGTCAGCTCCAGGGCGACGCCGGGATAACGCTTATGGAATTTGGCCAGCAAACGTGGCAAGCGACCGGTGGCCGAAGATTCGATGGCGCCGATGCGCAGCGGCCCAGACGGGTCGGCGGATGGAGGATCGGGTGAGCGGCTGGCGCTGGGGCTGTGTGTTGCTGGGGTTGATCGGCGTGGTGATTGTGATGGCCGGCGATAAAGGCCTCGGCGGCATTGATGCCCACGGCTTGCTGATCCTGCTGGCGGCGGTGTCGTGGAGTTTTTACTTTGCGCTGCAGAAGCATCACACCGGGCGTTATGACGGTTTGACCCTGACTTGCTACACGGTCTGGTGCGGGACCGCGTTGTTGTTGGTTTATCTGCCAGGGCTGGCGGATCAGGTAGTGCGAGCGCCGGTTAAAGTGCAGATAGCGGTGATTGGGTTGGGCGTGTTTCCGAGTGCCTTGGCGTACCTGGCTTGGGCGTTTGTGCTGGCCCATGTGGATTTGAGTCGTACGGCGATGACGTTGTACCTGGTGCCGCCGACAGCGATGGCGATTGCCTCGGTTGCGCTGGGTGAGCGGCCGGCGATGATAGTTATCGTCGGCGCGCTGGTGGTGTTGACCAGTGTGTTGGCGTTGAATCTGGAGCGGCGAGTGGTGGGGCTTCTGACGCTATCGCGAGCAGGCTCGCTCCCACATTGACCGCGAGAACACTGGAGATCCCCTGTGGGAGCGGGCTTGCTCGCGAAGAGGCCGTGTCAGTCGACATCCATGCTGCCTGATACACCGCTTTCGCGAGCAAGCCCGCTCCCACAAGGGGCTTGTGGTGTTGTTGGGATCAGGTGTTCCCTGATGAAAACCGGTCGCGGCTGTTGGTCAGGTGCAGCCACATCGCCGCCCGCGCTGCGTCCGGGTCCTGGCGTTTGATGGCGTTGAGGATTGCTTCGTGTTCTTGATTGGCCAGTTGCCCGAGCTTGCTCAAATCCGTGGAACCACGCTCGGTCGCGTTGACCCGGGTCCGGGGAATCATCGCGCTGCCCAGTTGCTGCATGATTTCGGTGAAGCACACATTGCCGGTCGCTTCGGCGATCATCAGGTGAAAGCGCTTGTCGGCTTCAACGCAGCTGTCGTTGTTGGCGAGCAGGCTTTGATAGTCATCCAACGCTTCACGCATCTGCGCCAATTGCTGATCGGTACGGCGAATCGCAGCTAGCGCGGCAGCCTGGGTTTCCAGGCCCATGCGCAATTCCAGAATGCTGCGCACCCCCAGCGCGGTGTCGACGTTCAGTCGCAGCCCCTGCTCCGCTGCGCGCTCGATCACGAACGTGCCGATGCCGTGACGGGTCTCCACCAACCCCGATGCCTGCAGCTTCGAAATCGCCTCACGCACCACCGTTCGGCTGACCCCGTGCTCCTGAACAATCGTGTTCTCCGACGGCAGCTTGTCCCCCGGCAGCATCTGGCCGAGCAGGATGCTTTGGGTCAGCTTGGCCACCAGGTCATGGGCCAGGTTGTGGCTGCGCTTGCGGGCAGGTGCGTCGAGGTCTTCTTGCATGGCGATCATCCGAAAAGCGGGGCTATCCGGATCGTAGCACCGGGCTCGCCCGGAATCTCATGAAAACAACACTCAACTTGTATGACAACACTCAACAATCAGCGCTTCAACCCCTCGAAACAGCCAGAACAAAACATCTAAAAGAATAACAAATTGCCTATAAAGCGCCATTTCGTTGGATATCAGCGCTTGCAGGATCAAAAAACCTAGTTGTATGATGTCTATCAACACAAAACGCCCAGCAATACCCCGCATAAAAATAATCAGTGGGAGAAAAGCAAGTGAGTACATCCGCATCCGCGATAAACGACGGCGCCGATTCAGTCCTGAAATCCGCCATCTCGAAAGTCAAACGCCACGTCCTGCCGCTGTTCGTGATCATGTTTATCGTCAACTACATTGACCGCGTAAACATTGGCTTCGTCCGCGCCCACATGGAGCAGGATCTGGGCATCGGCGCTGCCGCCTACGGCCTCGGTGCCGGCCTGTTCTTCATTGGTTACGCGCTGTTCGAAGTCCCCTCCAACATGCTTCTGCAAAAAGTCGGCGCGCGCATCTGGCTGAGCCGGATCATGCTGACCTGGGGCCTGGTTGCCGCCGGCATGGCGTTCATCCAGAACGAAACCCACTTCTACATCCTGCGTTTTCTGCTCGGTGTTGCCGAAGCCGGGTTCTTTCCCGGGGTGATTTATTACTTCACCCGTTGGTTGCCTGGGCTTGAACGCGGTAAGGCGATTGCGATCTTCCTTAGCGGCTCGGCGGTTGCGTCGCTGATCTCCGGCCCGCTGTCCGGGATGTTGCTGCAACTCAATGGTTTCGGCCTGCACGGTTGGCAGTGGATGTACTTCATTGAAGGCATGTTCTCGGTTGGGCTGTGCGTGTTCGTCTGGTTCTGGCTTGACTCCAAACCCCACGACGCCAAATGGCTGAGCCGCGACGAACAGGACGCGCTGGTCAAGGCAATCGACGACGAACAACTCGCTCGCGAAGCCGCGACGCCGATCAAACCGTCCCTGGGCAAGCTGCTCAAGGACCGTCAGATCATCCTCTTCTGCCTGATCTACTTCTTCATTCAGTTGACCATTTATGCCGCGACCTTCTGGCTGCCGAGCATCATCAAGAAGATGGGCGACCTCAGCGACATCCAGGTCGGGTTGTTCAATTCGATCCCGTGGTTGCTGTCGATTGTCGGCATGTACGCCTTCGCCGCGTTTTCGGCCAAATGGAAACACCAGCAAGCCTGGGTCGCCGCTGCGCTGCTGATTGCTGCGGCCGGGATGTTCATGTCCACCACCGGCGGACCGATCTTTGCCTTTGTGGCGATCTGCTTCGCGGCGCTGGGTTTCAAATCGGCGTCGTCGCTGTTCTGGCCGATTCCCCAGGCGTACCTGGATGCGCGGATCGCTGCCGGCGTGATCGCGCTGATCAACTCGGTGGGCAACCTTGGCGGCTTCGTCGCGCCGACCACGTTCGGTCTGTTGGAAGAACACACCGGTTCGATTCAGGGCGGGCTCTACGGTTTGGCGGCGACTTCGATCATCGCCGCAATCATTGTCTTCGCCGCCCGCAACACACCGAAAACCGCACCCGCCGCTGCCCCCGGCAAACCCGCTTCCAGCCACGCCTGAACCTCAGTTTTGAAGGACATAACAATGAACGCACAAGACACTGCAAAAGCGCCGATCATCACCAGCATGCAAGTGGTTCCGGTGGCGGGCCACGACGGCATGCTGCTCAACCTGAGCGGTGCTCACGGTCCGTTTTTCACCCGCAACATCGTGATCCTCACCGACAACGCCGGGCACACCGGCGTCGGTGAAGTGCCGGGCGGCGAACGCATTCGCCAGACCCTGGAAGATGCGCGCTCGCTGGTGGTCGGCAGCCCCATCGGCACCTACCAGAAGATCCTCAATCAGGTGCGCCAGACCTTCGCCGATCGCGATGCCGGCGGCCGCGGCCTGCAAACCTTCGACCTGCGCATCACCATTCACGCCGTCACTGGCCTGGAGGCCGCCCTGCTCGACTTGCTCGGCCAGCATCTGGACGTGCCGGTCGCGGCGCTGCTCGGCGAAGGCCAGCAGCGTGATGAAGTGAAAATGCTCGGCTATCTGTTTTACGTCGGCGACCGTAACGAAACCGATCTGGCCTACCGCAGCGAACCAGACGCCGACAACGACTGGTTTCGTGTGCGTCACGAAAAAGCCATGACTGCCGACGCGGTAGTGCGCCTGGCCGAGGCCGCCCATGCCCGTTACGGTTTCAAAGACTTCAAACTCAAGGGCGGCGTGCTCAGCGGCGATGAAGAAATCGAAGCGGTCACCGCCTTGGCCGAACGCTTCCCTGATGCGCGCATCACCCTTGACCCGAATGGCGCGTGGTCACTGAAAGAAGCGATCCGCTTGTGCCGCGATCAGCATCACGTCTTGGCGTACGCCGAAGATCCGTGCGGGGCGGAGAACGGTTACTCGGGCCGTGAAGTCATGGCTGAATTTCGCCGCGCCACGGGGCTGAAAACCGCGACCAATATGATCGCCACTGACTGGCGGGAGATGGGTCACGCGATTCAATTGCAATCGGTGGATATTCCGCTGGCTGACCCGCACTTCTGGACCATGCAGGGCTCGGTTCGGGTGGCGCAGATGTGCCATGAATGGGGCCTGACCTGGGGCTCGCATTCCAACAACCATTTCGACATTTCCCTGGCCATGTTCACCCACGTTGCGGCGGCTGCGCCGGGTGAAATCACCGCCATCGATACACACTGGATCTGGCAGGACGGCCAGCGTCTGACCAAAGCGCCGCTGCAAATTGTCGGTGGTTGTGTGCAAGTGCCGAAGAAGCCGGGGCTCGGTGTGGAACTGGATTTGGATCAACTGGCCAAGGCGCATGAGTTGTATAAAGGCATGGGCCTGGGCGCGCGGGATGACAGCGTGGCGATGCAGTTTCTGATTCCGGGCTGGAAGTTTGATAACAAACGGCCGTGTTTGGTGCGTTAACCCGACTGACACACCACCATCCCTGTGGGAGCGGGCTTGCTCGCGAAAGCGGTCTAACAGTCACATAGATGTTGGATGTGCCGCCGCCTTCGCGAGCAAGCTCGCTCCCACAGGGTCCGCATTAACATTCATTCATCTGCGCAGCATGTAGAAGCCATTGCTTGAACGCCACCATCGCTGGCGTTTCAGGCCGCGACTGCAAGCGCGTCAACCAATAACTACCCGTGGTGATGTGAATGGCAAACGGCTGCTCAATCGCCCCCGCCGCCAATTGCCGAGCGAACATCAACGGCGGCGCCAACGCCACACCCGCACCTTGCAGCGCCGCCTCCATCATCGCCAGCGATGAGTCGAAGATAATGCTTTGTGGCGGCGCAGCGTGGGTCGAGAGGCCCGACGCCTGAAACCAGTCCGGCCATTCATCCGTGCGATACGAACGCAACAACGTCTGCTGCAACAAGTCGACGGGTGATGCCAGTTGCCGGGCGATCTCGGGAACGCACAACACCGACAGCGGCGCCTCGATCAGCCGCACCGCTTCAATTCCATGCCACGCCCCGGCGCCAAAACGAATCGCGTAATCCAGCCCTTCAGCGGCCACATCCACCCGGTTGTTGTTGGTCGACAGGCGTAAATCTATGAACGGATGTTTCGCCTGGAAGTCGGCCAGACGCGGCAACAGCCAACCCACTGCGAACGTCCCCACGGCCCCCACCGTCAGCACTTCCCGGTAATGTCCGCCCTCAAGTCGCTCCAGTGTTTCGGCAATTCGGTCGAAGGATTCGCGCAGCACCGGCAGCAGGGTTTCGCCCTCGCTGGTCAACATAAGGCCACGGGGCAAGCGTTTGAACAGGGTTACGTTAAGCTGGGCCTCAAGGCTTTTGACCTGATGACTCACCGCCGCTTGCGTGACGCACAACTCCACCGCCGCCCGGGTGAAGCTCAAATGCCGCGCCGAGGCCTCGAAGGCGCGCAGAGCGTTCAATGGTAATTGCGGACGAATCATGGCCACTCCCAAATTTTTCTAATGGCTCGTGCGAAATATCATCGGTTGTCGATCAGCGGCGCACTGCCTAAATTTGCCTCGCCGTTCACCGGCCGGTGGCGGGCAGTCTACCGCTTAGCCGAACCAATTCGCATGGAATAGAACCAATGACGGACACAATCACCATGACCAGACTGACTATTTTCGGGGCTTGCGCAGCATTACTCAGCGCTGGCCCGTGCTTGGCGCAAGGTCAGACAGACCTGCAGATTCAAAGCGCGGTCGACGCCGCCATTCGCCCCATCATGCAAGCCCAAGGCGTTCCCGGCATGGCCGTGGCAGTGACCATCGATGGCAAGCCGCATTACTTTAACTACGGCGTCGCCAACAAAGAAAACGCCCAAGCGGTCACCGAAAACACCCTGTTCGAAATCGGCTCGGTAAGCAAAACCTTCACCGCCACTCTCGGCGGCTACGCCCAGGCCACCGGCAAACTGTCCGTTACCGATAAGGCCAGCCAGGTCTTGCCGGCGTTGCGCGGCAGTGCGTTCGATAACGTCAGCGTGTTGCAACTGGGTACTTACACCGCCGGTGGATTGCCGTTGCAGTTCCCTGATGCGTTCGATCACGCAGATAAAATGCTCGGCTACTTCAAACAGTGGAAACCGGTGTATGCCGCCGGCACCCATCGTCAATATTCGAACCCCAGCATCGGGCTGTTCGGGTATCTGGCCGCGCAAAGCCTGGGCCAGCCTTTTGATGAGGTGATGGAGAAGACGCTGTTGCCGAAACTCGGGTTGAAGCACACCTACCTCAAAGTGCCGCAAGATCAGATGGAGATTTACGCTCAGGGCTATGACAAGAACGACAAGCCTGTGCGCGTCAGCCCGGGGGCGCTGGACTCTGAAGCATACGGTGTGAAAACCAGTGCGGCGGACATGATTCGGTTTGTTGAGGCGAACCTGAAACCTTCGGGACTTGAAGCGCCAATGCAGAAAGCCATTGCAGCGACTCATACCGGTTACTACACGGTTGGTGACATGACTCAGGGCTTGGGTTGGGAACGCTACACCTACCCGATCACCCTCGATAAATTGCTGGCCGGTAACTCGACGCCGATGGCCATGGAAGCGCATAAAGTCCAATGGCTGAACCCGCCGCAGCCTGAGCCAGGCAGTGTATTGATCAACAAAACCGGCTCTACCGGTGGCTTCGGTACTTATGTTGCGTTCGTGCCCGCCAAAGACATTGGTATCGTGATCCTGGCCAACAAAAACTTCCCGATCCCGGAACGGGTCAAGGCTGCTCATCAAATCCTGAGCGCACTGGCCGAATAATCCCCGGCACCGTTCTTTTGTGGTGTGGTTACCCATCAAAAAATGGATTGTGGCGAGGGGGCTTGCCCCCGTTGGGCTGCGAAGCAGCCCCAAAACCAGCAACCGCGCCCCTTCAGACACACCTCAGCGCAGGTTTTACGACTGCTGTGCAGCCGAGCGGGAGCAAGCTCCCTCGCCACAGGGGCTAGTGCTGGCAATAATAGCTGCGGCGATTCAGGCAAACAAAATGGGCGACCTCTTACTTAAAGGTCGCCCATTTTCGTTAGGCCACTGAAACCTGCGCCTGCAGTCGCCGCCCGACCACATCCATCAAATCGCAACTGTCACGCAACGGAATCGCCAACACTCGCGCGAAGTCCTGCAACAGCAACGCATCACGACCGACGCCCTCGGCCAGGGAAAGTGTTTCAACCAGTTGCGTCACGCTGCGCAGGCGATACGCCGCCGTGTCGTGCAGCACATCAATCGGCGCTTCGGTGTCGATGAGCAAGGACGCAATGGTGCAGTCGATGCCGGTGATTGGCATGTATCGAGCCATGGTTGAACCTCCTTGTTCAGTGTTGGGTGGCGGGTTGGGTGTCGGGGGTTTCTTCGGTTGGATCGAGATTGTCCAACGCCCGATTGACCAACAACTCACCCACGATGGCCAATTGCTGAATGGCAAGCGCCAAGCTGCGGTTTGAGCCTTCGAGTTTGCAGGCAAGGTCGGTGGTCAGGACGTTTAGCTGCGAGAGGGATTCGCAGGCGTGGCTTAGCAGGGTTGGGGTGTCGACGTCGGGGAGGATTTTGAAGATGTGGCTGATGGGGTCGGCGTGGTTGGGGTTGCGTAAGCGGCCACTTACGGCGCGTTCGGTGGCTTGGGAGAGTTCGACGGGGTCGAGTGAGTCAGTATCTGTTTCAGGAAGATCAGGTGTGTATTTCTTCATCTTTAAAGCTCCATATGAATTGGGAGCTACCTATCTCACTTCCACATGAGGGTGGCAGCTGTACGCAGGTGTGGAAGACCAGGAAACACCCAAAACCCGGTGCACTCGAAAGTGCCCCCGCGCACAGCAGCCATAACGTGGCAATGTTGACATAAATTATGGCGACATGCGCTTTATAGGCTTGGGTGTCTCTGTTTGAAGCCCGGACTTCCACATCCGACCGCTGATTTTGCAGCGACCAAGTAAGGTTATCGGCACGCCCATCTCCGCACCAGTTCATGAAGTGCGCCACGTCTTGCAGGAAATATCCGACGCGATTGAAGTCCTTTTGCCCCGACTCATTTTTCGGGAATACGCTGCAACGACCTTTTTACGGCTGGCCGTTGTGGTCAGACCGAAACCGTTGTATCTAAACGGCAGCGGATCAATCCGTGGCCGGGAATGACATAATGCGCGCCAAAGCCTTAAAACCGACTGACCCCCAAAGGGCGTTGTAATGGAAATCAACAGTTTCAGCCTCACGGATGTCGGTCGGTTCACCGATTTGGACATTCAACTGGCCCCTACCGCCAATCACCCCTCGAACGTGACAGTGTTTGTCGGGAACAACGGCGCCGGGAAAACCACCCTTTTGAAGTCACTAGCCACCTCACTAAGTTGGTTGGTCGCTAGAATGCGTGCAGAAAAAGGCATCGGTAGTCATCTTGCTGAAGAGGACATTCGAAACGGCGCCCTAGTCGCATTAATTCTGATTGCCGTAGTAGACAATTCGCAGGCAGGCTCAAGTCTTTCCGAGGTTGAGACAGAAGATTCTCTTTTCAAATGGGGGATTGCCCGCGCCAGACAAGGGAGGAAGACCACGGCCCATAGTTCGTTGATGGGCGCCACCCGCCTGGCAGATCACTACCGCAGCCAACTAACCGCAAACGACAAAGCCTCCCTCCCCCTGATCGCCTACTACCCAGTCGAACGCTCAGTCCTGGAAATCCCGCTAAAAATCCGTACCAAACACACCTTCGACCAACTCGACGGCTACGACAACGCGCTAAACCGTGGTGTCGACTTCCGCCGCTTTTTCGAATGGTTTCGCGAGCGCGAAGACAGTGAAAATGAAAACGGAGTGCCTGATGTAGTCTTGACACAAATTTCCAAAGATTTCGGCAAGGACAGTTCTGTCTGGAAGGCGCTTTCCAAGATAAAAGCCTCATCCCGCGACCGTCAGCTAACCGCCGTTCGCTCCGCCATCGCCGCCTTCATGCCCGGTTTCAGCAACCTGCGAGTGCAGCGCAAACCACGCCTGCACATGGCCATCGACAAGGACGGCGTAACGCTCAACGTCTCTCAGCTCTCACAGGGCGAAAAGTCGATGATGGCGCTGGTCGGTGACATCGCTCGGCGCTTGGCGATGATGAATCAGTCGCTGGACAACCCGCTGGAAGGCGACGGCATCGTCCTGATCGACGAAGTGGATTTGCACCTGCACCCCAAATGGCAGCGCAGCCTGATTCGGCAATTAAGCGAGACCTTCCCCAACTGCCAGTTTGTGCTGACCACCCACTCCCCGCTGGTCATCAGCGATGCAAAAGACGTGTTGTGCTACGTACTCAATGACGGCGAACTCCACGAACACAACGGTCTTTACGGACTGGATGCCAATCAAGTGCTGCTGGAAGTCATGGACACCGACATCCGCAACAGTGAAGTGCAGCAGCGCTTGAATCGATTGATGGAGCGCTTGCAGGACGGTGATCTGGACGAAGCGAAGAAGCTGTTTGCCGAACTGTCGCTGGAGCTGTCCGACGGTCATCTGGAATTAGCCAAAGCCGCATTGCTGATCCGCAAGCTGGAGTTACGTCGTGCGTAAGATCGACAAGGAAGTTGAACCAGCAACGCTTGCTCTCTGGAAGCGCCAGAACCGCACGTTGCGTTATAAGGATTTGCCACCGCAAGAAAGCCGAGCCATTCGGTCATCGTGCATCACGGAACAGTACGGTTTATGCGCCTATTGCTGCCAATCGATCACCCTCGACGACGCGCATAACGAACATGTCGAAGCCCAGGACCGTGCACCGAATCGCACGCTGGACTATTCCAATATCGTCGCAAGCTGCAACCGGAAGCACCAATGCGGGCACGGTCGAGGTACACATCAACTACCTCTCACACCTCTGATGGTTGAATGCGAAACCGAGCTCAAGTTCTATTTATCCGGTCTGGTTACGGGACATACCGAGCGGGCCAGAGTTTCTATTGAGACATTGAATCTAGGTCATACCGAAGAGAGTAATCGCGGGCTTGTCGGTAGACGTAAAGCAATGGTCGATACGCTGATTTATGGTCAGGAATTGCGTCCCGAAGACTTGCAGCATGAGGACGAAGAGCTATTGGGCTTGCTTCTGGAAGTCTTTCAAACACCGGAAGCCGGGAAACCGCTTCAGCCTTTCTCCCCAGTATTGGCCAACGTAATCCGTCATTTTCTAACGCCCGCTTGAACTAGGCTAACCGCCACGCAGTCATCCCTCTTACCTCCCTTCAAGAGCGATCCCTCCATGAACATCGATCTCTCCACCAAAACCGCCCTTATCACCGGCTCCACCCAAGGCATCGGTTTTGCCATCGCCAAAGGCCTGGCCCTGTCCGGTGCCGAGGTGGTGATCAACGGCCGCAAGCAAGACGCTGTCGACGCCGCTGTCACCCAACTCAAGCACCTGCTCCCCTCCGCCAACGTGCGTGGCATCGCTGCCGATGTCGGCACCGCCGAGGGGTGTAAAGCGATGGTCGCGGCGCTGCCCCGCGTGGATATTCTGGTGAATAACGTCGGGATCTACGGTCCGCAGGATTTCTTCGAAACCGACGATGATGTCTGGGAGAAGTTCTTCGAAGTGAACGTGATGTCCGGCGTTCGGCTGTCCCGGGCCTATCTTCAGGACATGGCCAAAAACGGTTGGGGCCGGGTGGTGTTTATCTCGTCCGAGTCGGCGCTGAATATTCCGGCGGACATGATTCATTACGGGTTTACCAAGACTTCCAACCTGTCGATTTCCCGTGGTTTGGCCAAGCGCATGGCCGGCACCGGGGTGACGGTGAATGCGGTTCTGCCGGGGCCGACGTTGTCCGAGGGTTTGCAGGACATGCTGAAGGATGCGCAGCAAAAATGCGGTGAGCCGATTGAAAAAGTGGCGGCGGACTTTGTGATGGCAAACCGTCCGACGTCAATCATTCAACGGGCGGCGAGTATGGAGGAAGTGGCGAATATGGTCGTTTATGTGGTGTCGCCACAGGCGTCGGCCACTACCGGCGCGGCGCTGCGGGTCGACGGCGGAGTCGTGGACACCATCGCCTGACCGGGTCACCACAAAACCTGTGGGAGCGGGCTTGCTCGCGAAAGCGGTGTGTCAGGCAACATAAATACTGAATGTTCCGCCGCCTTCGCGAGCAAGCTTCGCTCCTACAGGTGATTAATCAATCATCCGGCTGCTCAACCGGTTTGGCAGGCTTGGCCGGTTTACCCGATTTGGTGCCCTTGGCCCCTTTGGTCGTGGCCGGTTCGGCAGCTACTGGTGGCGGGGTCGGCGGCGCAAGCTCTTTCTCGGCCGCCGGCAGGGCGTCGATGGTGTCGAAGACTTTCTTCAAGTCGACTGACTTCGATTCCTCCCCCGAACTCTCAAGCTTCGTCTCGCCATCCTTGCCCACCAGGATGACTTTGGGCAACGCCCCGGCACCGAGTTTCAGCGAACGGATGAGCGCCATGGTGTCCTGCTGGCCGAGATCCTTACCATCAAGCTGACCGAACATGTTCAACACGCTGTAGACCTTGATATTGCGCTGGGCGATCCCCTGTTTGTTGGCCGGATCCTCCAACGACTTTTTCAGGCTCACCCAGACCGGGTCGACGGTACTGGGTGCGATTACGATTAGCGGTCGGGCCCTGCCCACATCCGCAGCCAGGGGTGAGTCGCTGTCGGCGGCGAACAGGGGGCCGGCGAATGCCAGCAGAGTAGCCAGGGTCAATGACCTGATGAGCATGCGCATCTCCTTTTGATATCCACGCTCTAATGATTGCGCATCGCGGCGATCGTTCCGGGTGACGATCCACGAATATGTTTCGCGTTGACCAAAGCTTAGGTCAGGGCCGGCATTGCGCAACAGACTGTGAAGGATTGTGAGCAGCAATTGATTACGGTTTATGTGCGCTTTATGGTGGAGTTCCCGGCCTGCGAACGCATCGTCGGCACCCGGAAAAGGAGTTTCAGTTGGCCATTCATCTCGACTACCTCTGCGATCACCCCGCCCTGATCGCCGAATTCGCCGAACTCAATTTCAACGAGTGGGGCCATTACAAACCCGGCAATACCCTTGAGGCACAAACCGAACACATGCGCGCCAGTTGCGGCAGAGGTTCGGTGCCGACGGTGGTGGTGGCCATCGAAGACTCGCAATTGCTTGGCGGCGCCCTGCTGCTGGCCCACGATCTGGACTCACGCCCGCAGTTGACGCCTTGGCTGGCCGGGGTCTACGTCAAGCCCGAACACCGTGGCCGAGGAATTGCCTCGCAACTGGTGACACGCATTGTTGAGGAAGCCGCGCAGGTCGGGGTGCCGGAACTCTATCTGTGTACCCCCAATGCTCAAGCGCTGTACGCCAAACTGGGCTGGGAAGAAATTGAAGAAGTGGACGACAACGGCCTGGTCACGGTGATGAAGCGCAGCACTGCGCCTTGATCAACACCGAGAGCTATCTGTGGTGAGGCGTTTGCCGATGATCAACTCAGGTTCACTCAGCGTCAGCAGCACGCCTTGGGGCCGGATCGCTCCCGGAATGCGGATCGATCGCCTCACTGACGCATTGGGCGAGCGGTATCGAGTTTCCCGGCGCTCAGGCGGCTCATTGCAACACCTTACAGTTCTCAAGCCAGTCCTCGAACGCCTTGAAGGTCGCCTCGGCCGCCACCACCGATTGCGCACGTTCGGCAGGGTTACGTACTTCATACAGACAGGCCAGAAAGCCTCGCCACATCATCAAGGTCGACGCGCCATACACCGCGAAAAACCGCCCACCTCGGTGTTCATCAATCCCCAGGCGCGAGTACAACCCGTTGCGTAGGGATTGTCCGCCCAGGGTTGCGCCCTCCAGGACATACAACACGCCCAGTACGTCAGCAACCGTGGTGATTTTCAGGGAAAACCGGCACAGGGGAATCGCCACAATCTCATCCACATCCAGGCCCAATGCATTCAGGTCGGCTTCCAGGGAGGGGGTTTTGCTGCGAATCAGCCAGTTCAGGTCAGGAATGGTCATTGCCAGTTGGAACAGCAGGTTTTCCAGTGGCCGATAGAAACCGTAATAGGCTTCGATCAGTCGGGTATAGAGGCTTTGATCGACCGTATAGAACGGGATGCGTTTATCCAACAACTGGTGCTGCTGGGTGGTGGCGATGCGCAGCTCGCTGAGAATCAGCGGCAGGCTTTTTGGCGGGGCGGTCATGACAACGCGTCGAGGCAATACCAGGCGGTGTGGAGTTGATGCTCAGCGGCGTCGATTAACGCGTGCACATGTCACCTCTTCCTGATCAATCACGGGGGAGTGCCGACAGGTCATCCGCGCATGAATGAAAGGCAGGCTTTGCACCGTAGCATCTATGTGCGGGGAGAAGGGGGTTGTTTTTCAGGCGCTCCGCAGTGAAAAAACTGATTGTTTTGTCAGGAGCAATCTGTGGCGAGGGAGCTTGCTCCCGCTGGGTCGCGAAGCGGCCCCAATCCAATCGCCTACGATCCTCCAGAAAGACCGCGCTGGCCGTATTACGACTGCTCCGCAGCAGAGCGGGAGCAAGCTCCCTCGCCACAGGTCATGGTTAGATCAACAGGATTTTGGGTGGATCAAAACGCCAATTTATAGCCGATCAACACCAGCATCGTCGCCAGGCACGGGCGCAGCAGTTCGTCGGAAATGCGGCCGGTCAGGTGGCTGCCCAGCCAGATCCCGGGAAGCGAACCGACCAGCAGGAAACCCAGCACATGCCAATCCATATTGCCCATGCTCGCATGGCCAAGGCCAGCGACCAGCGTCAGGGGCACGGCATGGGCGATTTCCGTGCCGACCAGGCGGCGGGTCGGCAGCAGCGGATAAAGGATGAACAGCGCCACGGTGCCCAAGGCGCCGGCACCGATGGAGGTCAGGGCAACCATTGTTCCGAGGATCAGGCCAGTGATGACCGTCAGCACGTTCAGGCGCGTGCCGCTGGGGTTGTAGTTGCCACCGGCGCGTTTGTGAGCGAAGTCGAGCAGGCGTTTTTTGAAGAAAATCGCCAGGGCTGTGGCAAACAGCACGAAGCCCAGGGCTTGCTTGATGATGGCGTTCATCGCCTCGGGCGCGGTGTGCAGGCTGCTCAGAAACCACAGGGTCATGGCCACCGCTGGCACGCTGCCGAGGGTCAGCCAACCGGTGATTGCCCAATCGATGTTCTTGTTCTTGCGGTGCACCAGCACGCCGCTGGATTTGGTGATGGCCGCGTACAGCAAGTCCGTGCCTACCGCAGTGGCCGGGTTGACGCCGAACCACAACAGGATCGGCGTCATCAGCGAACCGCCGCCCACGCCGGTCATCCCGACGATAAAGCCAACCACCAAGCCTGCAACGACTAATCCGAAATTACCGAAATCCATTAACACGCCCACAAAAAACGCATGAAAAAACTGGTCCGCAGCATAGCGATTTTTCTTATAACTACTTATATCGATGCGGTCTATCGTTATGTCTAAAACCCAGAAAACACATCAATCCTGTAGGAGCGAAGCTTGCTCGCGAAGGCCGTGTCAGTCGATACAGAGGTTGAATGATGGTCCGCCTTCGCGAGCAAGCTTCGCTCCTACATGGATTGGGTTGTCAGTGCACCCGCCGTCCTGGCTTGAAGCTGTGGTGGCGATTGATCCACACCGTGGCGAAGGCAATCAGCGACAGGACCAGCAGTGCCCATGGAAATGAAATGACCCCGACGCGGTCCAGCAGCAGGCCACCAAACAGGCCGCCCCCGGCGATGGCGACGTTCCAGGAGGTGGTGAGCATGGCTTGCACCACGTCGACGTGTTCACCCGCCGAGTCTGCCGCCGCTGTCAGCAACAGCGTGGCCGAGCCGCCAAACGACAGCCCCCACACCGCCACGCAGGCACAGACCACCCACGGCGACGACATGGCCACGGCCAACACCAGCGCCGTCAATGCAAACACCGCCAGGCTGATCAACGTCAGTTTGCGCAACCAGCGGTCTACCAGTACGCCAGTGATCCAGATCCCCGCCAGCGAACTGATGCCGAACACCAGCAGCACCAGGTCCACCCGCTCGCCCAGCCCGGACTGCACCAGGAACGGCGCGATATAGGTGTAAAGAATGTTGTGCCCGAGCATCCACGTCAGCACGACGAATAGCACCGGCCGTACTCCCGGCATGCGGAACACCTCGGCCAGGGGCAAGCGCTGGGTGTCGGTCTGGCCGGGTTTGTCCGGCACAACCAGCACAATCCACGCCGCCAGCCCCAGCGCCAGCGCCGACATGATGCCGAACGAGGCACGCCAACCGATCAGGTTGCCGAGCCAGGTGCCCGCCGGGGTGCCCAAGGACAGCGCAATCGGTGTACCGAGCATCGCGATCGCCAGGGCCCTGCCCTGCAAATGCGTGGGTACCAGCCGCCGCGCATACCCGGCCATGATTCCCCAGGACAACCCCGCCGCCATCCCGGCCAGAAACCGCGAGACCAACGTCACACCGTAATGGGTCGACAGCGTGGTGATGGTGTTGAACACCAGAAACCCGCCAACGGTCATCAGCAGCACCGGCCGACGGCGCCAGCCACGGGTGGCTACCGTCAACGGAATAGCGGCCACCAGCGAGCCGAGGGCATAGAGCGTCACGAGTTGGCCGGCCAGCACCTCACTCACGCCTAGCCCGGCACCAATTTGTGGCAGCAGGCCGGCAGGCAAGGTTTCGGTGAGGATCGCGATGAAGCCGGTCATGGCGAACGCCAACAACGCGGCATAGGGCAGTTTGTCCGTGCGAGTGCTGCGTTCCAGCAGCCCACGTTCGGCGGTGGCGTTGTCGGTCATGACGTCTGCGGCTCCTTCCAGTCAATGTTGACGGAAAATTGTATACAAAACCCGCGCCACTCTACCCGATTCACTGCACCGGCAAGAAATTCAAAAACAACAGACTCTGCGCATAATTCAAACCGATGCGCCGATAACGCTCGTCCAGCAGCTGGGTCAGCAGGTCCAGGCGCGCGACGATCTTGCCGAATTCCACGGCGAAACTCAGGTTGCTGCCCTCCTCCGAGATTTCGTTGGAGAACAGCAACGGTTCGCCATGCTTGTTTTGCCGTTGGCTCAGGATCCACGTGGCTTTCTCGATGTTGCGCGCGGCGTTGCTGACGAAGACCGGGTTGATCGCGTCGGTCATGTAGAACTCCAGCCGATTGCCGTGGGCGGTGACCAGCATGCTGCCGATGGCATAGATGAAAGCGCCGACCCGGTCACCCAGAAACTCCGGGCTCATCGCGTAGCTCAACGCCGCCAGGTCTTTTTTGCCGCCCAGGGTCGGCAATGGCTCTTGCTGTTCGATGGCCATGCGCACCTGTTTTTCAGCCGTGCGGGCATCGAGGAAGCCGGATTTCTTCAGCTCTTCGGGGTTACGCAGATAGAGTTTGCTCATCAGCAGATAGAGGCTTTGCAGGTTGTCGTGCATCGACAACGTGGCCATGCGATCAACGCTGGTCTGGAGAAATTCCTGTGGTTTGCCTTCACGGAACTGGTTGATGACATCACTGCCCTGCTGCTGGCTGCAACCGCTGGCGAGGAGCATCGACAGACACACCAGCAGGCGAACTCGGGTTTTCAGGTGGGGTAAGACTCGAACCATGGGTGATTGGGCTGACACATTCCTGCGCGGCGGAAGTCGCCGCAGCCTGGCCATGGATAGAGCCGGTTAATTCAGAAAAGTGCAGTGTCGACGGCATCCGGGCGATCTATGGTCATGAGCACCAACAGTTTAGTCAGACTTTACAATTGAAATAGTTGCCTTATCAGCTATAAATCCAGATCAACACATCCTTTAGTATGACTAGTGAGCCATTCCTCACAACTGACTGTCAGATTTGAATACCCACTGAAAACAACAAAAAGGAAGCTCAGCCATGCTTCAACCCCGCTTTCTGCTTTCCGCCCTTGGACTGTCCCTAATGATCGCCACTCTACCCACCTACGCCACCGGCCTGTCCAGCGAGCACAAAGCTTTCGGCAAGACCAATGACGGCACACCCGTCGAGCAATACATCTTGCGCAACAGCCATGGTCTGCAAGCCACGGTCATTACCTACGGCGCCACGTTGCAATCGCTGAAAGTGCCGGACAGAAACGGCAAGGCCGAAGACATCGTCCTGGGTTTCGATAACGTCCAGGGTTATCAGGCTGGCACCGCGTATTTCGGCGCGACCATTGGCCGCTATGGCAATCGCCTGGCCAATGGTGCTTTTGAACTGGACGGCCAACACTATCAAGTGCCGAAAAATGACGGCCCGAACTCCTTGCACGGAGGCACTCAAGGTTTCGACAAACACGTCTGGAAGGCTGAACCGAGCAAAACCGATGATTCGGTGGGCGTCACCCTGACGTATCTGTCGAAGGACGGTGAAATGGGCTTTCCCGGCAACATGAAAACCGAGGTGACTTACAGCCTCACCGAGAAGAACGAACTGCGCATTGAGTACAAGGCCAGCACCGACAAACCCACCGTGCTGAACCTGACCAACCACAGTTATTTCAACCTGGCCGGCGCGGGCAATGGCGATGTGCTCAAACAACTCGTCACGTTGCACGCCGACCATTACACCCCGGTCAACGACAAACTGATCCCCACCGGCGAACTGCTGGCGGTCAGCGGCACGCCCATGGACTTCACTCAACCGACGGCCATCGGCAAAAATATCAAGGCTGATCATCCGCAGTTGAAGTTTGCCGAGCCAAAACAAGGTGGTTTTGATTTCAACTGGGCTCTGGATGCCGAGGGTGACGTAGGTCAACTCGCTGCCGATGTCCTCGACCCGGCCTCCGGCCGCCGCTTGCAGCTCTACACCACCGAGCCGGGCGTGCAGTTCTACACCAGCAACTTCCTCGACGGCACGGTCAAGGGCAAGGCTGGCAAGGTTTATCCGCATTGGGGCGCGTTCACCCTGGAGACCCAGCATTATCCAGACTCGCCGAATCAGTCGAATTTCCCGAGTACGCGGTTGGATCCGGGCAAGACGTATACCAAGAGCACACTGT
>Ga0209847_1000240_pt1 | contig 23560 bp, 31 predicted proteins | sample OrgsoiDNA_201060_FD_185808 | JGI IMG/M metagenome (GOLD analysis project Ga0209847, IMG submission 185808) | Permafrost soil microbial communities from the Arctic, to analyse light accelerated degradation of dissolved organic matter (DOM) -... | ecosystem: Environmental > Terrestrial > Soil >... | reverse complement strand
TGCTCGTTAATCTGTTTTACGGCTTCAATTTTGAATTCTTCAGTGAAATTTTTGGCTGACATAAACACTCCTTCATTGAGCCTCCATTATGAGGCAAAAAAGTGTCTACGAAACCCGGGTCTATTCAAAGTTCGATGGGAAGTGCCCTGTAAACGATGTTAATGCTCTGCTGGCATCATGGTTTTAAGGCAGATAATGAGCTGTATCGATATGGGGCACTGTCACCTTTCTTAACCCGTCGTCTTCGCTAGGGGTTGTCACGCACATTGATGACCTTACGCAGATGAGCAACATCCTTCAGCGGTGGCAGACCAAAGAGGCGGGCGTAATCCCGGTTAAACTGAGGCACACTCCGGTACCCCACTTCCTGGGCAACAAACGTCACGCTTTGTTGCCTGCCTAATAACATCGTTCTGGCATGAAGCAGCCTAACGCGCTTTTGATACTGTAAAGGACTCATGGCCGTGACAGCTTTAAAGTGACGATGAAAAGCCGATACGCTCATCGCCTCCCGTTCGGCCAATGATTCAACGACAAACTCTTCTGTAAAATTATGTCTTAACCAGCGAATGGCATTGCCGATTCGGGCCAACATCGTGCCCGGAGAGGCAATGTCCCTCAGCATCCAGCCATGCGGTCCTTTCAATACGTGATATAGAATTTCGCGCTCATAATTGGGAGCGAGGGCTGAGATATCGTCAGGGGTCTTCATCAGACGCAACATTCTGACCCACGCATCAAGAAGTTCCGATGTCACTGAGGCAACAGAGAACGCGCCTTCCGGTCTGTTTTTCATGGCTGATGGAGGTAAATCGTCCAGCATGGCTGCCACACGTTGGGGTTCCAGTGTCAGACTCACCGCCAGATAGGGTTCTCCTGTCGCAGACGGATGAACAGCGCCCACCGCAGGTAAATCTACCGACATCACAAAATACGAGGCCGGGTCATAGTTGAAAACCCGGTCGCCCACCGTCATCGACTTACTTCCCCTGAGGATCAGATTGATCATTGGCTCATAAACCGCAGCCAGTGCCGAAGCCGGAATATTTCCCTGAACCATCGCTACGCGTGGGATCCCCGTCTCCGTTCGCCAGTTGCTGGCGTGTGCGGTAAGACCACAAAGCTCATCAATCTGGGATTGCATCATCATGTCTTACATCCTCGGTCTCATCATTGAAGGGAGCATAAAGCAGAAACAGGCAAGAATCGAGTAGGAACACGGAAGCCCCTGTTTGACCCTTACCTTACTATTACTCCAACGCAAACAAAGAGGAAACATCATGAAAGTCATTCTTGTAACGGGTGGAAGCAGCGGTATCGGAGCCAGTACGGCTATCCAGTGCGCAGCACGCGGTATGGGCGTGGTACTCACCTACCATAATCATCCTGAAGCCGCTGACGAGGTTATCAAACAAATCGAAGCTGCTGGCGGTAAGGCTATCGCTGTCCAGCTTGACGTTTCGCGCTCTGAAACTTTCCTTACCTTTAGGAAGACCCTTGAAGATTTACTACACCATTTCTGGCACCGTTCTGATTTTGATGTACTGATCAATAATGCCGGTTTTGGTCTTTTTAACCCGATTGAAACGGTGACAGAAAATGAGTTCGACAGTCTGTTCAATGTTCATCTTAAAGGCCCGTTCTTCCTGACACAGACTCTTTTGCCCGTCCTTGCTGATGGAGGGCACATCGTAAATGTGACCAGCGCAACGACACGCGTTGCGACTTCAGGCGTGGCGCCTTATGCCGCTTTCAAAGGAGGGCTCGAGGTCCTGACACGCTATATGGCCAAGGAGTTTGGGCCACGTCGTATCCGTGCAAACTCTATTTCTCCGGGTGCCATTCGTACCGGCCTGGGCGGCGGCCTGAATAATGAGTTCGAAGCCTTACTCGCTTCACAAACAGCGCTTGGACGCGTTGGAGAGCCAGACGATGTAGGTCAGGCCATTGCAAGTCTGGTATCTGATGAAAATGGCTGGGTTAATGCTCAGTCCATCGAAGTGGCTGGCGGCTATCACATTTAATGATTACAAGAGGCTCTATGATCGATCATATCTTTCTATCGGTGAGCGAAATCGGGCGATCCATTGCGTTTTACACCGCAGCCCTGGCGCCTCTCGGCGTCACCGTTCGCCTGGACTATGACGGAAATGATGGGCCGCCGGGGCATCCTGACCTCAAAGGCTTTGGTGCCAACGGCCGGATATTTTTCTGGCTGCGCGAGGGGGACGCTGCAGGCGGGGCCACGCACGTTGGCTTTGTCGCCAATAGCAAAGAAAGGGTTGATGAAGCCTATGCCGCAGCAATGAGTGCGGGAGCCGCTGACAATGGTGCGCCGGGCGCACGCCTTTATTATGATCCCCGTTATTACGCTGCCGGCGTTATCGATCCCGACGGCTACACCCTGGAATTCGTCTATAAAAGTTGGCAGCACACCTCATCATGAAAACATTACTTATTTACGGTGCCACCGGTTATACCGGACGCATGATTGCCAAACAGGCAAAAGACGCTGGTCTCAATTTCGTGATTGCCGGCAGAAATAAAGAAAAACTGGATGAACTGGCGAAAACATTGGACGTAAGGGCCCATGCTTTTGCGTTGGATGATGCCGAGGCTCTCCCTCGTCATTTAGACGGGATAACGGTTGTATTGAACTGCGCCGGGCCTTTTGCTCACACCTCAGAATCACTGATGCGAGCCTGCATTATTCAGGGTGTTCATTACCTGGATATTACTGCAGAAATCAACGTTTATCGGCTGGCGGAGTCACTGCATGATCTCGCCTCCACGGCCAGGGTCATGTTACTGCCTGGTGTGGGATGGGATGTTGTGCCAACGGATTGTCTCGCGGTGACGATAGCTGAAAAGGTGCATGAGCCTGTACGCTTGAGAATTGCGCTGCAGGTTGCAGGCGCAATGTCACGGGGTTCGGCCTTGAGTGTGGGAGAGATTATCAGCGCGGGTCTGCTTGCCAGGGTCAATGGTGAACTGACGACGAAAACCGATGCCAAAACAGACTTTTTTGATTTTGGTGAAGGGAAAGTAGAATGTGCGCCACTCTCTTTCGGTGATCTTGTTACTGCATGGCATTCAACCGGCATTCCAAATATTGAAATGTATGTCCATGTGAGTGGCGATGCCTTTCCATCCGGAGATTTATCACGCTTGCCTGATGGCCCCTCTCAGGAAGAGCGCGCAGGTAATGTCGCTCGTGCAGTGGTAGAAATGACCGGGGTTGATGGTGACATTCATCATGCAGTCATTGAAACGGTCAACGGATATTCCTATACGCCACTCGCTGCGGTCGAAGCCGCCAGGCGGGTGCTTAGCGGAACAAGCCAGCCTGGATTTCAGACGCCAGCTAAAGTATTTGGTGCAGATTTTGCGCTGAGTATTCAAGGGACGCGTATTTCCACACTCTGAGCCATAGGTGTGTAAAGCCATGCTAAAGCCGCGTGGCAGTTGACTGGTTTTATCAGCATGCAAGTTGATTATGCAGCCTCAGTCTGACTGGCCAGTCATCTATCAACTTTCCTCGGTTAATCAGCACCGCTGCCGCTTATTGGCCATACCTGGCAGTGGATATATCGCGTCTGACGCCAGGCAGCCATATCATTATGCGTTTGTCTGCGCATTGCACAGCGGATCGCCGCTCTAAGCACTGCAGTCAGTCTCGAGCATCTGTTCAATAAGATTGCGCACCGTTGGCAATCTCTCATGCCTTCGAAATAGTGCCGCCACCTCCGAAACGATAGCAGGGCCGGCAATTTCTCTGAAAACTACATTCGGCAATTGAATCGTGTTGATCAGCACACTGGGAATGATTGCGACACCCATACCCAGCGCTACTTGTGTCAACACCGCAACCAGAGTTCCGGGCGACGAGACGATATGTGGATCGAATTTTCCACGCCTTGCGACCTCACGCAAGCCCAGACCTTGTTCTGGGATCACAAACGACTCATTGGAAAGCGCGCGCGGGAGAATGTCAGTCGACATCTTCGACAGAGCGTGGTCTGCCGGCAGAGCCACACAGAATCGGTCTCGTGCCATGACATGGCTGGAGACAGACAGAGGCAGATGCACGGGCGTTCGGACAAAAGCCAAATCTATCCGGCCTTCCTCAAGGAGCGGCATGATCTGCTCGGTGGGTAATTCCTTCGTGTTAAGCATAACGTCGGGCCATTTATTGCGAAACCGCTGGACCTGTTCCTGGAGTACCCCGAAAAATGCCGCTGAACCAACATAGCCTATCTCCACTCTTCCAACCTGACCACGCCCGGCGCGTCGGCCCACGTTGATCGCTCTCTCAAGCTGTTCGAGTGTTGCACGCGCTTCCGTCAAAAATATCTCTCCAGCTGGCGTCAGATGGACTGTTCGTTTTGTTCGGTTAAATAGACGCGCTTGCAGCATGCGCTCCACCTCCTGAATCTGGGCGGTGAGGGTGGGTGCAGACACGCCCAACTGCTCAGCTGATCGAGAGAAGTGCAGATTTTCAGCAACAGTGATGAATGAACGGAGATGACGTATATCCATGGTAGTCGAATTTCCTATTCAGTTTTACTGAATTATAAGAACAAATCACTTTAATGAACTGAATTATTTTCTCTGTTTAAATCAATGAACCTTCCTTCTCAGGAGTTAACTATGTATCACCTTTCCAATCTCACCACATCCCTTGTACTTGCCGGGTCTCTTGCGCTGGCTTCACTGCCTGCAGCGGCAATCGAATTGCCGAGCCAGCCAGTGCTGACTCTCTCCGTCGCTCAGCAGGTACTCACCGCTGCACAAGACAAAGCGCAAACGTCCGGGTGGCCGTGCGTGATCGCAGTTGTCGATAGTGCTGGCTCGCCCATCGCTCTGGTACGCATGGATAACGCGGCTGTGCCGGCAGGCGTCGAACTTGCTCCAGGCAAGGCACGGACCGCAGCTCTTTTTCGTCGTCCCAGCGGCGTATTAGAGGACGCAGTCAATGGTTCAAGACCGGCCGCCATTACCGCCCAGGGCTTCGTTCTGATGCGTGGTGGCCTTCCAATCGTCTTTAATGGTCACACTGTGGGAGCGATCGGGGTATCCGCAGACACGCCCCAACATGATGAAGAAATCGCTCAAGCCGGGTTAGCGGCTTTCAATAAAAAGCTCACACCGTAATGAATCATGCAGTTTCTGCACGGGAGAAAAGAGAGCCTTATCCACCATGTGAGGAATGTTCCAAATGACGATGTGTAACCGGAAACTTGCACAGACAGTAGAGGCGGGGGCTATCATTTTCGATCTGGATGGTACTCTTGTCGATTCAGTGAGCGATATGACAGCCGAAATAAACAAAATACTGGTCGAAAGAGAGCTTGAGCCTCTGCTCGTCAAAACTACTTCAAAATTTCTCGGTGACGGAATGAGGTCATTTGCCAAGCGAGCATTCAACTTACGTGGCATGAATGACCTGAAAGACGTTCTGAATACCTTCGTCTCGCGCTACCGAAGTTCGGCCCATTCGCTCACGACTCCTTATGAAGGCGTAAAGGAGACACTTAGCGCCTTGCGCGAGAGGGGATGGCGGATATCCGTCTGTACAAATAAAGACGAATCGATTGCCACTGCTATTCTCAAAGAAACTGGCCTGTTGAAGTATATGGATGTTGTATGTGGTGGAGACACAGTCTCCTTTCAGAAACCTGACCCCAGACACCTACACGCAGTTGTAGCACGTGCCGATTACGGTAAGCTTCATAAGATAATGATCGGAGACAATAAGAATGATTTTGAGGCCGCCCGTGGATACGAAATGTCGTTTGCTTTTGCAAATTGGGGTTATGGGTCTCTGGTGGACGATAATGAAGCAGTCATTCTCAGAAGATTCATAGATATTCTCGACTTCGTGGATTTGCCATCTTGATGAACCATCGTATATTTTTCACGACCTTGTTGACAGAAGGGTGATCTCTGTCGAACATTGTTGCGATGTCATGTAAAGACTCGCCTTGCTTATACCTGTCCCAGATAATCGCTTTCTGTTCGGGCGTGTAGTTAATACGCGTCCTTTGTTTCATGACAACGTCTTCCTCGTTTAAGGATAGCGTTCATCGACCCGTTGAACTCACAGCCAAAAGCAGCCCGTCGTAAAGGAGCTTTGTTGCAGAGGAGGGGCCGGCATCCAGTAGGCATGGCTGCTATATGGTCACGTCTTTACTCGAGAATGGCATCGATGCGGACAATCATACCTGCTGCATTCACGGACATGTCCAGCAAACCGATTTCATGTCCAAAATCGCCGGTGAAATCGACCCGCACCCGCGTCAAGTCGGCACCGAGATGCTCCAGTGAGAGTAAACGCGTCACGGTGTGATACCCGATGAAATACTGCTCTATATAAGCCCGAATTCCTATATGGCCGTCGAAGCAATGCCCGGTCGAAGGGTCATCGATCACTGCATCTGTTGTGAACAATTTCAAAACCGCGTCAACGTCAAAAGAATTGGCGGCGGCGATAAAAGCATCGGCTACCTTGCCTGAGCTGGTAGCATCTCGAACAACATTCATTTGTAGCTCCATAGTGCAGTTGAATGGGCATTCATAATAGTCGGCACTGCCACGGCAGTAGGTCATTTCACTGGTCGCCAGCATGATAGGGACCATGGCTGATCAAACATTGCGCGTGTGCGCCAACATCCGTGCCGCGTCGCGCAGCGGCGCCATCCCGAATAAGCGCGCATATTCCCTGCTGAACTGGGTCGCGCTCTCGTAGCCGACATCGTACGCGGCCGCTGCCACGCTGTAGCCCTTGGCCACCATAAGCGTGCGCGCGTGCATCAGGCGGATGTGCTTCTGGTACTGCACAGGGCTTAATGACGTCGCCGCCTTGAAATGACGGTGAAACGCCGACACGCTCATCGCCGCGGAGTCGGCCAATGCCTCAACACGCATCGGAAAATTGAAATTGCGCCGGATCCATGCGATGGCTGCCGCCATGCGGGCTATGGCGCTGTCGGGCGCCGCGATTGCACGCAACATCGCGCCATGCGGTCCCTGCAGCACGCGATACAGGATCTCGCGCTCGTAAGCAGGTGCCAGCGCAGCGATATCGTCGGGACGAACCATCAAGCCCAGCATACTGTAAGTATCCCACCAAAACGGCCCGTTCACTTTTAGAGATCTTCCGACATACTGATTATGTCCCCGAGGGGATCGCTATGCGTAAAATCCGATTCACCGAGCACCAGATCATCGCCGTACTGAAATCAGTCGAAGCTGGCAGGACCGTCAAAGATGTGTGCCGTGTGGCCGCTATTTCCGAAGCCAGCTATTACAACTGGAAGGCAAAATATGGCGGGATGGAAGCCGCTGATATTAAAAAGATCAAAGATCTTGAGGACGAGAATCGTCGTCTGAAGCAGATGTTTGCCGATCTGAGTCTTGAATGCCGGGCGCTGAAAGACGTCATCGAAAAAAAGCTTTAAAACCAGCGATAAAGCGTGAGCTCGTCAGCTATCTGACGACGCAGTTTACAATGAGCATACGCCAGGCATGCAGGACATTATCGCTGAGCAGGACGGTGTTTCGTTATCAACCGGGTACGCGACGTGATGAACCGGTGGTCCAGAGCCTGACTGAGGTGGCCGAACGTTATCCGCGCTACGGATTTAAGAAGCTTTTTCAGGTGCTTCGCGGGCAGGGGCATGTCTGGAACCACAAGCGCGTACACCGGATTTATTGTCTGCTGAAACTGAATTTTCGTCGCAAGGGTAAACAACGTCTGCCAGTACGCAATCCGGCTCCACTGGCAACGCCGGAAGCTCTCAATCAGAGTTGGTCTATCGATTTCATGCACGACGCGCTGGTGTGCGGTCGACGTTTTCGAACCTTCAACGTCGTGGATGATTTTAACCGCGAGGCTTTGACCATCGAAATTGATCTGAATATCCCTGCACAGCGGGTCGTCCGGGTGCTGGACAGGATAGTAGCAAACCGTGGATATCTGCTGAAGATGCGGATGGATAATGGGCCGGAACTGATATCACTGGCTCTGGCGCAATGGGCTGAAGACCATGGTGTGATGCTGGAATTTATCAAGCCGGGTAAGCCGACGCAGAACGCGTTTATCGAACGTTTTAACAGGACGTACCGGACAGAAATACTGGATTTTTATCTGTTCAGAACACTGAATGAAGCACGGGAAATAACGGAGCGCTGGCTGAATGAATACAACAGTGAGCGGCCTCATGAATCCCTGAATAACCTGACGCCGGAAGAATATGGGCTGATGGCTGAGAAATGATCTTCTCCCTGAAAACAGTGCCCGTTAAACAGACTATCCGACACGAAATCCATACTCCAGCACTAATCGATGTGCGTCAGGGCCGGACGCTGCTGGCGACGTGCTGCACTGACATGCCGGCGAGGGCGTTTTCTGCGCAGATTGAGACCTTCCAGGCAATAAATACGGTGTGTTTTCTTGTGGTTAATCCGCCAGTCCTCCCGCCGCAACTGGATATGAATACGCGGACAACCATACCGTATCCGGGGTTCCGCTATCTCCCGGATACGCAGGGTAATCGCCCGATCGTCGCGCCGGCTCTGCCAGGGGTAGACAGTTCTGCTCTGCATCAGCAAGCCGCATCCCCGGCGGACACTGATACGATATGCTTCCAGCAGGAAATGCACCGCCTGGCGCTTCTGAGCCAGCCTCAGAACTTTTGCTTCAATACCTCCTGAAGCATCTCCTTGTCCAGGCTCAGGTCAGCCACCCGTTTCTTCAGCCTCTGATTTTCATCCTCCAGCTGTTGCAAATATTTAAGCTCAGACGGAGAAAGGCCACCGAAACGCTTACGCCAGGCGTAAAACGTCGCATCGGACATGCTCAGCTTACGGCAGACTTCCGGTAACGGCGGGCTCAGCCTGCTTCCGGGGCGTGTTTATCATGCTGGAGTTTTGTTTCTGAATGGAGAAGGATTTCGGGTCAGGGTCAGTAAATGTCAAGAGCAGGCTTTTGTTTACCCAGAAGCCATGGAGCACGATTGTTTTTCTCCTGTACCCATATTTGGGGCGATATCTCTTACCGCGCAAAGTTGAGCGATAAAGTCAGCGTATTCCTGTTTATTACCTCAGTGGAGTACAAGTTGTTATGGCAACGGGGGCAGGTCTTCAGCCCGTCATATTCGTAGTTGCACATGACACAAAGGAAGCGTTGTGGTCTGGGGTTTCCTAGGTCAGAACTGCCATGTTGACTCTCATTGACCGCTGTCCATACGGATGAGATTGATGCATTGATCGGGGGAGGTGGCAGGGATGAAAGCCTGTAGGCACAGACTTCCAGTTGATTGACATCACTGAGTTCAAGGTCGTGTTCGAAAAAACGGCCCTCTGCGTGAGTAATCCGAAATTGTAGGGGATTTAAACAATGCTGGCAGTAACAGGGCTGCTGCGCTTGAAGCGGATACAGGTCAGCTCTTATGAGATTGCCGTTTTCGGTCATGCCACGCTTAATTTTTTTAAATTGCATATTTGCCCCTATCTACACCAGCCTGATGCCGTTGTGTGACTTGTTTGAGAAACCAGATGGATGACGAATGCGCGAGGGGGGAAACAGCGCCTCGCCCTGACTAATAGGCATGATTACGGCGCGCCCGGTGTATAAGGCGGGGCGTGATACCACCGGTTGTAAAATGCAAAAAACACATAGTCGTCAATCAGGTTGCCCAGCGTTGGCGTTTTCGCCAGGTAGGCGTTGAACAGCAACAATCGATGTTGCTTATGCCCGGGCAGTTGGGGCGATGCCGATAGCAGTCCTACCCCACCTGAGTCATCAGCGAGCAATGCGTAAAAGTAGATGAGAGCGAGCGTTTCCAGATGCCAGGGTTCATTGAAGAAAAGCGTTGCAAGACCCTGCAGGTCGTCGGCAATGCCCATCCATCTCAGCCGTCGGCATTCCGACATAAGCAGTGAGAAGTAAACGCACTGGCTTTGTCTGGCATGCTCAATGAACTGAACAGGCAACGGAGGATGGACGACTTCGCCGTGCGGACTAGGGCTGACAGCGTGTTTCTCCTTTTTATGAAGAAGCCGCTGGGCAATGAAAGTCGGCGCAATCATCTCGCCGGTATGGTGGTCCTGCGAGACGGTTGCACCACCGTGGTATACCCCAAGTCTCAGGTAGGGTTTCAGTGCCAGCACAGGCTGCCCTGTTGCGGCATCCATCACGTCATAGCTATCAAGTACAGCTTGATAGACGTCTTTTAAAGACGCTACTGAGCGATCGTTAATCATCGAGATTTCACTCTTATATTTTGTCGAATGGAAGGGCTATTCAATAGCGAACTGTCGAGCAGCCCTGTTCAGAACCTTGAAGATGCAGGCCATTACTGAGAGTACGTTGGACACGGATCCTTCGGTTTAGGACAGCTTTCAATGCTGTAAATGCCCGTATGGCAGTGCGTGCAGTATTTCTCTGCGTGGTAGTCGCTCCGGCACTTCGTACAGTACCAATCGCCCTTATGGACCAACGGCCTGGCATCAGGTACGAACTGGCGCAATGTATTGACTCGGGCAAGCTCTTCCGCATCAGGGATAACGTAAGGGCAGTTATGGAGCCTGTGGGACGATTTAGTTTGTTCAGGTTGTTGGGCATGCTCAAACCACGGAGACTTTCCATTTTCTGCAGCGTGGAGAACTAACGGGCTGCTACATAAATGACAAAGATATTCCTCGCCAGAAACTACCTGTGCCTGTGTTGCTGCCGTGAGTTGCCCGTGACTGTTGAAGGCGATAAATGATTTTGCGTACATGTTTATACTCCACTGCGCCAAATCGCAGACGTGCGCAGTCCGTCCCTATAGGGGCAGGTTTCAGGGCAGCGGGAATTGGCGGAGTTATGTCAGGAAGGGAAGCTGAAGGGACTCGTGCTTACGGGCGGGACTGGGCAATGCACTGCTGTACCCATTGTTCTACTTCGCTTTTTAGCCAGCGGGAGCTGCGGCCCAGTTTGATGGGCTTAGGGAATTTATCTTGCTGGATGAGTTTATAAAGCCATTTGTCGGTCATGCCGGTGTAGGTGGTAATCGCAGCCATGCTAATCATCGGATCATCGAACAGTTCAGTCGTGGTAGTCATGATGTTTTTCCTCTTCGGTGGGCTGTAGTGAAGAGCATGCGGGAACGCAATGTGTAGTAACCGGCATCTCTACATATAATGTCCATCCGAGTTAAAAAATACATTGAGTATGGCTTTCCGAGCAAAGGCCCACCGTTCCAACTCACTCAGCAGGTTACTGTATGTCACCACGTAGCCCGAAACCTACATATGGTAGGATTGGGTTAGTGATTCTGCACAGTTACAGCGAGCCCATATGAGGCAATGCTAAATATAATTGGGTTCCGGTTACTTGTAGGGAGTGGCTGATGCCATTGTTCAGAATAATGAGCAACCTGAATTGCGGCTTGTAGGCTAATAACGTATTGAAATCTTGGTGGAATGGCGCCATGTCTGTTTAACCGCAGTTTTAACAAGGAAACAGGCAATGCACATTGAAGATTTGATAAAGAAATTATTGGCTGAACAGAGTATCGGTAGCGTTGAGGAGATGCAGGAATTTCTCGATTGGCTCAGTGACTCAGATCAACTGGCTATTATCTCTGCTTACTTTATCGGTATCAGATTTTACGGCTATAATTCACCACAGCCCGATACAGAGCCTTTCCACCGTAATCTGCAAGCTCATTTATCTCCTGCAGAATACGCCAAGATTTTGTTTAGCAAACGTGGAGAGTTTAACAACGCAATGACCTCGTTTATGCGTTGTACGACTAAAGAGCAACGCGATACTTTCTGACCGTATCAAAGCAGGGTTTATGACCCTGCTTATCGCGCCCTGGTAACCACTATTCACCTTTAGACTGTCTGGGGCGCCCTACAGTAGGCCTGACGGGCACTTCATTACTGAGGTGCCAGCTTATTCCGTCTTTCTGCTCGGTTTTCGCCAAATAGCTCAGAATATAGCGAATGTTGTCAATGCTGGCAGGGGCGTTGTAGCTAACTGGGGTACGAATGTCAGCCAGGTAGGACTCTTTCTTTTCACAGCGATATAAAACACCTTGCCCCTGAGTAATACCCAACCACAGGGCATTCGCTTTCTCGGTACTGGCGTAAGGTTTTTGAGTCAGATGCCCATCCAGCCATAAAACTGCATGTACATGAAAGCCGTGTTCCAATGTCCATTCCATCACGCAGAAATATCCCACTACTGCAGGCAATTCCATCACGGCCGCCATGAGTAACCGTACTTCGGCCCCTATCGACTGTGGGCTGCTATTTTGATATCGATAAGACCCCTTACGGTAGTATAAATCGATACGTGATATGTAGAGGCGAGAATAGCGGTTTACCAGCATATCAATATGGTAATTGACGAGTGAGTGCAGATACCAGTCCATCGTGTAACAGGGAATAGCCGGAGGGGTTATGGTCATGGTTAAATCTCGTTGTATTGGTTTTGCACAAGAATGGTGAATATCACTCTCCAATGGGCTTAAAGCCTCTGGACCTCAATCGAAAGGGGTTCTGGATACATTTGTATTGGTATCGCTGTTAAAGCAATACTGGCTCTAGAAAGTAATGGCCATATTGCAGGTGGCCATTCAGGTTGTGATAGCATCAGTACAATAGGCATGAACAGACTGTAAGTGATTCTCCCTGCCGGGATTTAGCCTACGTACATGGGGTTTATATTTTCGGAGTGCCTATTAATTATTTTAATAACCCAAATTAACGTAACGCTGATAATATAGGACTACTATCCTTAGAAACCTGTAAGCTATGTGGCCTAGACTAGGCGGCCCTGTAGACCATCGGCCAAGTGATTCATGAGTTGTGCTCTGACATGATTGACCAGTGCTAATCTGCATGGAGTCGATTGAGATAAACCAAATTCATCTTGGTTCATCTTATAGGAGTGCTAGGTATATTTTCACAGATGACGTCCACTCAAAATCATGTATAGTTGAATGCCTGCATCAATGTTTGCGTATGTCTGATAGACAGCTCATACAAAAACGTAAACATAGTGCCATTCTTTACTTTTTGATGCCTAGGAGTCCTACCCCTCAAAATTGGGTTTTTCTCTGTTTTCCCCAGTACAGAGAAGGGGAAGTGACTAACTCGTAGTGTGAATGTAAGTGGTTTGTATTCTGCTTTACCATTAACTTGTATGTCATGGAGGTGTTTATGAATGTCTTTAAAAAGGATTTTGAGTTTATTTTTCCCAATAAAGAGGGTCTGAGTCGTCCGGTAAAGAAAGAACAAGTTCTCGATAAAATAGAGAGGTTGAGAAGTATTTACTGCCTGGATTTCTTGGGTAAAGAATCGTTCTCCTTCCGCAATGCCTTTAATGAAATACATGCTATTTTGGATTATTCGTTTAGCGAAAATGATTTCCATGCGCGGTTTGAGGCAATAAAAAAAGCAAAAGGAATAGTGTATCCGCTCCTTCGTAAAAAAACGAAATGCTGGAAAAACTAAATGCCCAGCACTTAAAGCTCAAAAAATCACACTCAGAGTTGTATTCCTTGCGTTTTTCATTAAGTCTTCAACAGGGTTTAGCCACCCCTAACTCATCAAATATTTATGAGGTGGGAGAACGGTGTATCCTTATGAGCGATTACGTTGCTGAACTTCTTAATAAAATGCGTCAAAGAGTACTCTTGAAGGTAAAAGTGGGTTATTTTTGGTGCTTTATGAAAGAAGCAGCGGGAATGCCTTATATCCATCTTAATCTATATTTTGAAAATGGGGATTTCAATTCTGCACGTGCGATGGATTTTTTAGACCTTTGGACTGATGTTACAAATAATACTGGGTGCGCCATTCTTTTTGAATTTTCAAAACATTATAAAAACACAGAGGTGTATAATGACAAAACCAGAAGCACCCTAATTCAAGGGCTTGAATTACCCAAAATGTCAATACTCAAAGCACAAATGGTTGTAAGTGATTTTAACCAACTAAATAATTCTTTTTTAAAATACTCCGCAATGGAATCAGAAAAATCATTCCAGAATTACTTATCCTTGGTTGTTCGTGAAACTTATCCACTTTACACACTTAATATTATCGCCCAGGAAAAGTTAAAAAAGGAAAATATAAAGGCTGTCGACACTTCCGATCAAGTTGCCCCCCGCTTTTCCATCGGCTTTCCCCTCAATGCCAATGCCAATGCCAATGCCAATGCCAATGCCAATGCCAATGCCAATGCCAATGCCAATGCCAATGCCAATGCCAATGCCGATTTTCCGACTAGATTCGATGCTAACCTGACCCGCACAATTCGGAGTTACGGGTTGTCTCAGTGAATTCGAGTGCTCTAAACAGGAGCAGATTTAGGAAAAATTCAAATAAAAAAATCATAAACCTATATCACCCTCTCGAACCCAGCCGCGGTAAATCACCGTGGCTTTTTTATTCGTGACAAGGTGATTTATGCATGATGATGACATTCCATTTAGTACCCTTTTCAGTTGGCTCGACAGCTTATATCTCCAGGCGATTAAAGGTGGGCTAGGCACTGACTCCGCAAAAGAGCTGGCACATCACTACCTGAGTATCTTCCCCGACACCCAACAAGCTGCAGAAAACCTGATCCTCTGGGAATCTAGCAAAGCCGCAACCAGCGGATTCATTACCGGTCTGGGTGGTGTGGTGACCTTACCCGTGACGCTGCCCGTCAGCCTGACAGGCCTGCTCTTTATTCAGTTCCGCATGATTGCTGCTATCGCCATCCTTGGTGATCATTCACCGGATGATATCCGCACGCGTCATCTTATTTATGTATGCCTCGGTGGTAGCGTGGCAAAAGAGTTGCTGCAAAACGCCGGTCTTCATCTTTTCAGACAGCTTTCGTCAGCAGCGCTGGAAACTGTGAGTGAGAAGGCGATCACGACATTGATGATGCGGATCACAACCGGCGTTGCTGCTGGCACCGCTGCCCGTCTGCTTCCTTTAGTGGGGGGCATAATGAGTGGTGGCATGGACTGGGTACTGGTGCGCAGTGCGGGAGCACTGGCCTGTGAAGTCTTTCTGAATCACCACTCCGAAATTTGCTAAGGAAAAAACATGACACGTCTTTCATCCCGTTTTGGCGCAGCGAATATTATTCGCCGTGACCGCCCGTTAACCAATGATGAACTTGCTCAATGTGTTCCCAGTGTGTTCTCGGAAGAAAAGCATGCTTCGCGCAGTGAGCGGTCGGGTAAGGACACGGTGTTACCACCGCATCCTCCCCTAAGAACCGTGCTTGCGAGTTTCCCCGCACACGGCTCAAGCCTTTCAAAGCCCCATTGAAGGAGCCGGTTTCACAACTTTGAATCTACGAGCGCGTGCTATCTGGTAGCAGTCCGGATGCAACATCATCAAATTACTGTTGGTATCTCGCCCACCGTTGATCTTTCGTTCCACGTGGTAGAGACGCCATCCAGTAGATTCTCCGATCATCTGTCGGCAGACAGGGCAATTTCGTTCCTGAGCCAACCATATTCGAATCAGCCGGGTTCGCCCCTTGATTGACCTCTGCATTGCAAGGGTCAATCGCTCTTCGAAGTAGATTTCCCATTTAGGATCAAATGGATTGGCATCAGAACGGATTTTCCTGTGCCGCCTGATCGGCGTACTGTCAATGTTGTAAAGTTCCAGAAGCTCGGGGACTCCTGTTTGGAGTATCCTGCCGGTTTCCGTGGCAAAGACCCAGTGCCGGGATCCAATGATTCGGAAGTACTTCCTCCTAATCCATCCAGTTCCCTTGTGGGGATGCCGACGTTTTACCCAGCGCCACAGGCTATGCCATATCGCGCAACTGACCTTACTTAATGTTTGTTTCGCCACAACATGCCGATAGTAATTCGCCCATCCACGTAAAATCGGGTTGAGTTTCTTTATCAGTGTGTCGTGTCGCACCATTGCATTACCCTTAATCACTCCCCTTACTTTGCGCAGAAAACGTTGGACACTTACAGGAGCTGGCTTGATTAACAGTTTGCCCCCATATTTGCGTACGTTCATGCCGAGGAAGTCGAATCCATCGCTGATATGTGTGAGCCTGGTCTTTTCTGGCGACATCGAGAGACCTCGCTCCGCCAAAAACTGCTCGACCATAGGGATAACTTCTTCTGCCAGCATTTCACGTGTCACACCGGTTATGATGAAGTCGTCCGCATATCGAACGATATTGACCTTCGACGGATTGCGGGTACTCCTGCGATATTTAAGTCGCAGCAAGTGTTCTAATCCATCAAGAGTCATATTCATCAACGTTGGCGATATGATCCCCCCTTGGGGTGTGCCCGCCGCTGTTGGATAAAGGACATTATGGTGAAAGTAGCCAGCTTTCAGCCACATTCGCAAGATCGCCTTGTCCATCGGGATATTGGCGACCAGCCAGTCGTGCGATATTTCGTCAAAGCAGCTACGGATGTCAGCTTCAAGGATCCATTCCGCACAATCGGTGTGTGAAAGAGCCTTGAAGCACTGTTCAATTGCATCAGCCGTTGATCGGGCAGACCTGAACCCATATGAGTTCGGGTCTGCGGTTGTTTCGGCTATCGGTTCCAAAGCGAGTAAATGCAGTGCCTGCTGCGCCCGGTCGATCATGCAGGGAATGCCCAGTGCCCGCTGCTTCCCGTTGGCTTTTGGGATGTAAATCCGCCTCAGTGGCTGAGGACAATAGCCCCTTCGCCTGAGTGATAATACTGCTTTGAGCTTGATCTTCGGCGTAGACCACGTAATCCCATCCACGCCAGAAGTTCGTTTGCCGCGATTCTCTGTCACTCGCTTAACGGCGAGAGCTTTGCCGCTGAACGAGTGGGTGAGCAGCCATTGCAGTGCTTTCACTCTGCCATGTCTGCCTTCCTGTGTTGCCTTCACGATACGTGCCTGAAGCCTTCTGACCTCGCGGTGGCATCTTGCCCAGTCAATACTGTGCCAGTGCGTCGCCTGATCGGAGAGTGCACCAGAGCTATTTAGCTGCACCGTCATTTGCTTTCCCTCCTTTAAAGGTTCGCCAGACTCTCTCGTGATGAAAGACCAGACTGAAGTTTGCCCGCTTTCGCGTGAGGTAATGTTGCCTATCGACGCAACCTCTATCCATTCCATTACAGAATGGCCTTCGCTTTCTCAGTCCTCCTCTATCCGCACCACCAACGGTTTCCCTTACGAGGCCCCTGCCCAACCGGGCGGCGATACGGATTTACCATGTTCCGTTCGAAGAACACGATGGGTTAGGTTCTGCTTCTCCGCCGGTAGCTCTGTTGTCCGCGTATCCCCAGTATAAAAAGGAATATCCAGCTACTGTGCCTTTTGGCTACAGCCTTTCAGTACCTTTGGCTGCTTAATGTTGACGACGTTTATCAGCAGTTCACTTGTGTTAACCGTACCATCAAGCCTAGCGCCTGAGCCGCATTGGTACTTGCAGCCCCTGCTACATTGTCCCGATCGCTTCAGACCCAACAGTTACCCATCGAGCCTGGATCAGTAGGCTACCGCTGACGGAACAACGGGCTTTATCACCGCGATACTTTGCGGGTAGAGCAATTCTTCGAACGACTTCATGTCGCACCTATACCTATATACCGACCATTTCCCTGCTCGATAACTTACGCAAAGAAGGATTTCAGCCATTCTTTGCTTGTCAGACCCGCGTTCGCGACAACGATAAACGTGACCATACTAAGCACATGCTGCGCCTGCGTCGTGAGGGCCAGATCACCGGTAAAGAAGTCCCTGAAATTATTTTGCTCAATAGCCACGATGGTTCAAGCAGTTACCAGATGATCCCTGGCATGTTCCGCTTTGTCTGCTGCAACGGCATGGTGTGCGGGACCAGTTTCGGTGAGGTCAGGGTTCCACATAAAGGTGATGTGGTAGGGCAGGTGATTGAGGGAGCTTATGAGGTGTTGGGCGTATTTGACAAAATTGATGAAAAGCGTGAGGCCATGCAAAGTATTACGCTCTCATCTCCGGCCCAGCAGGCGTTTGCGCAGGCTGCTCTGTCTTATCGCTATGGAGAAAACCACCAGCCGGTGTCTGGTCAGCAAATTTTGACTGCGCGCCGGTGGGAAGACAAAAGCGACGATTTGTGGACGACCTATCAGCGTATCCAGGAAAACATGCTCAAGGGCGGTCTGAGTGGCAGAACCGCTGCGGGTAAACGTGCTCACACACGAGCGGTAAAGGGTATTGATGGTGATATTAAACTTAACCGCGCCTTGTGGGTGATGGCCGAAAACATGCTGCAACTCTCTTCATAAAGCCCTCGTAATAATGCCCTTTCACTCAGTAAAGAATTGATCGTTTTCACCGATCGGTCTGATCGGATTGATCTGTACAACCAATTATCCCCCGACCTCTCTCCTCTATAAAATCGCCGTAACGCTCTGGTTCCATTCGATGCTTAGCCCTGATGGGATTTTCCAGGATTTCGAGCGATAACTTGCTGACGGCGCGGGATTTCCCTTATTCCGGCGGTGCAGTGCCGGGAGAAATATGCTGTATGAAACGTAATAAATCGATCACTGAGAGCAGTATCCAGTCAGGATTGGACTGGGTTTACGACAAATTTAATGAGAGCAATTATTTTCTGGAATATTTCAGGGGGTAACGCTGTCTCACTTTTTACTTATTAGGATAGGCAATATGAAACGTTTAATTATCGCTGCTGTTATATGTGCAACTTCAGCCTCAGCATTTGCTTTTGGTAGTCGTGACCATTGGACTACGTCATATGAGCAAGGTACAGATCAGTATGTTATTACGGGTACCGGCAATTCCCGACTCTACATCTCCTGCACCACCGAAGATAATATGTTTGTTCAATACACCGATGCAGCAGGCCGTCAGTTAAGCAGCCTGGACCCAGGCGGTAAGCTCTATGGTGTCGTTGACAGAGATAACCTGATGGCTATCAATGACTCTGCCTCTCCCCTCGGTGCTGCACAGCTCAAACTCTTCTGGAAACGCCTGAGAGAAGGTCAACAAGTCACTATCAGTTCTGCGGGGATGCTGACAGGGAAATTTACCCTGAAAGATGCAGATAAGGTCTTACCTGAGATGGCTAAGTCTAATTGTCATACAGGACTTTAATTAAAAATATAAAGTAAAGCAGACTGAATATCTGCTTTATTGAGTCATTGAAAACCTTAAAAGTAATATTAACACTTCGTATTAATAGCCATCATAAAACCTCCCTTCCTAAAGGTTTCCCTCCTTACGGATTGTTTACCATAATATTACTCTCATCGAAGTAAATAAATACCGCATAACAACATGACTGACGCCCCTAAATGCAGGGGCGTCAGCCTTATGTCGTGTTTAAAAAACCTTTTATCTCAACAGGCCGCTATCTCACCGGATAGCGGCTTTTCTTTTATTGGAGTTAGCCATGCAATATCAAACCCACCAGCGCGTGATCCAGATGGCGCTGACCCTGCTTGAAAAGTAGATGAAGCAGAAGCCCGTTGGTTTCAATTCCAGCGCGGAGACGTTGCAATACCTGCGTTTGCAACTGGAGCAACTCGAACGCGAGGTGTTTATGGTGCTGTATCTGGATACTCAGCACCGCCTTATCGCCAGTGAAACGACGTCACTGGGCACCATCAACACTACCTCGGTTTATCCAAGGGAAATCATCAAAACTGCACTGGGACACAACGCGGCTGCAGTGGTCTTCGCACATAACCACCCGTCAGGCACTGCGGAACCCAGTAATGCGGACCGGACGGTGACAGAGCGCTTGATCGCAGCACTATCTCTGGTGGATATCAGGGTGCTGGATCATGTCGTCATCGGACATGGTGAATCCATATCTTTCGCCGAACGTGGCTGGCTATAAGGAAAGGAAAAGATGAATTCAGAACTTAACCCAGTGCCACCGGTAATAGCCTGGCAAACCTTGCTGACTTATCTGTTCCAGCAACATTATGGCCTGACGTTAAACGATACCCCGTTTTGTGAAAGCACTGTCATCCAGGAGCATATCGATGCGGGGATATCGCTTGCGGATGCGGTGAATTTTCAGGTTGAGCGCTATGCGTTGATACGAACAGACCGCAGCGGTTTCTCATGGGAACAACCCTATCTGAACAGTGTTGATATTCTGCGTGCCCGACGAGCTACTGGCATATTTCTTCAAGCGAAGGAGGAAAGATCATGATCGACAATATTGTTGCCAGCTCTGGCGTTTATCATATCCAACAACTGCAGGAAGCCGAACCGGAGGTGTGGCTCGATTTATGTCGTGCTGCGACACAAGCTCAGCGGCAGATACGGATGGAGTCGCAGACTACCGGGCATTCTTATCTGACTATCTGTGAACATTCAGGTAATACGCCGCTGCGTTTCGACGACAGTTTTATTGGACTGGGCGTCATTTCCTTCAACGGATGTCGCGCCCGTCAGCAGGCTGGGGATGCCTTTATTCTGACCCGTGGTATGCGGCAGATAACGGAGTATTGCTGTAATACCGATAACCAACCTTACAGCTTCCTGGTCAGGGTGATGCTGCTGCTGGCTAACCACTATTGTCCCGGTACGTGGCAGTTCATCACGGATATCCTGGAGTCTGACTGGATACACAGTGCTGGCTGGATCACTCAATATCTGAACATTACCCTCTCGCCGCTTAATCCCCCTTCCCAGATATACCCCTTCAGTGAGTAATGAATTGATCGTTTTCACCGATCGGTCTGATCTCATTGATCTGTACAACCAATTATCTTTTTGTTTCACCTGCCGATAAGATCGCCACGGGTTATTGAGTATCGCAAGTGCTTGTCTCGTCGACATTTTGCACTGGCTTACATCCCGCCGACACCAGGCAATATCACAGGGGAGGTCAGGTCAACCTGGCTTTCGCTGTTCACTTCAACGTCATGTAAATGACGTAAATCCTCATTATTTCGATTCCTGTCGGAAGGACTTTCTTTGCACATTTTTTGAGATGACGGAATGAATACCGAAAAGAAAATCAGCTACGAAATAACGTTTAATCACAACCTGCCAAACCGTGACCAACCGATACGTATCCTGGTGATAAAACTCCGTCACTTTGGCGACGTATTACTGACCACGCCGCTAATCAATACGTTAATGGCCAATTATCCACACGCCCTGATTGACGTGCTGGTCTATGACGGCACCGAGGTGATGCTGGCAGGTAACAAAGGCGTCTATCTCACCTATACGGTCGACCGGTCGCTGAAAAAGCAGGGGCTAAAGAAACAGCTCCGTGGCGAGAAAGCACTGCTAAACAGTCTGGGGACCGGGCATTACGATCTGATACTCAATATGTCGGACCAATGGCGTGCGGCATTTTACTGCTACAAGCTCAAACCTACATTCAGCATTGGCTTTCGTTATCCCAGGCGTAATAACCGTTTATGGCGGTTCTGCCACTCGGCGCTGGTTGATACTGACCTGCAGCCATCGCGGCATACTGTGATCAACAACCTCAGTATTCTTGAGCCGCTCGCGTTACCCGTCATATGCAGTGACGTCACGATGTCATACCGACAAATGGATATTGATCACCTTGAATTACTCTGCCGAAAAATACCACTGACCGACTATATCGTTATCCAGCCAACGGCTCGGTGGGCTTTTAAAAACTGGTCGCTAACCTCTTATAGCCAACTGATTGACCACCTGATGCAGCGCGGGGAAAGGGTTGTGATAACGGGCGGACGTTCTGAGGAGGAAATCAGTAGCATCCGGCAAATTATCAACGGATGTCTCTACCCTGAGGAGATTATCAATCTGGCGGGTAAGCTGGATATGCCTGAGCTGGCGGTGTTGATTGACCGTGCCAAACTGTTTATCGGCGTGGACTCTGCACCGATGCACATGGCTGCCGCGCTGCAAACGCCTTCTGTTGTACTGTTTGGCCCCAGCAATCTCAAACAGTGGCACCCCTGGCAGGCTCCTCACACCCTGATATGGGCGGGGAATTATCGTCCTCTGCCTTCCCCCGATGACATTAATACCGATACGCCCGAACGCTATCTTGATGCGATCCCGGTTGCCGATGTCATTACTGCCGTTGTGCGGCGTCTGGGTGCGGTTCAACACCCAGCTATAGCGAACAAATCTCACCACTTTTCATCTGAAATGAGTCAATCATGACCCTACATGTACCCATTCTTGAATCTCAATCTGGACACTACCGCGTCGGCAGACTGTTTGGTTTGACGGCATTTTTATTGGGCGTGTCGTTACCGGTTTCGAACCCTCTGATGAATCTTGCCCTTGGGTTGGTTCTGCTTTGTGTTTTATGGCAGTGGGATCTACGAAACATGAAGGCGCTAATCAAGCACCCGCTGGTGTGGTTGCCAGCGCTGATGTTTACGCTGCTGGCATTCTCACTCTTTATACAGCCTCATGCCTATGGCGCTGAGATGGTGGGTAAGTACAAAAAGCTGCTATTTGTGCTGCCGCTGGCGCTGTTCTTCCTGCAGCTGCCAGCAACGATAAACAGATTCGTGAGCGGATTTCTACTGGCCAATGTGGTGATATTGCTGGTTAGCCTTGCTGTGGGTCTTTTCCATCTACCGATAGGCCATTTAAATCCTCTGAATCCCACCGTTTTTAAGCTGCACATCACCCAAAATTTCTTCATGGCGCTGGCAGCGCTGCTTTGGTTGTCGCGGGCTTTTTCTCATCGAGGAATGAAACGCTGGGGTTATGCTGCACTGGTCGGCGTTGCCAGCTATGTCGTCCTATTTTTGGTGCTGGGTAGAACCGGTTATGTCGCGCTGGTCGTCGGACTGGGCGTATGGCTACTCTTATCTTTGGGTCTACGCCAGCGTCTGGCCGTGATGGCTTTGGGGCTGGGAGTGATTTGCGTGCTGGCTTTCGTCCCTAACCGGGCGACGGAACGAGTCGCACTGGGGGTGGCAGAAATACATGACTGTCTGGTGGTAGCTGATGGTGATGCTTACGATTCCTGCAAAACATCGATGGGACAGCGTACGGCTTTCGTAGGGGAATCACTAAGGCTGATTAAGCACGCGCCGTGGTTGGGTAATGGGGCGGGGAGTTTTTGGTACGGTAATCCCGAAACAGGTTACCACGTCAACAATCCACACAATCAGTACCTGTTGGAGACGGTGCAGTCAGGCCTGGTGGGGCTTGCTCTGTTCTTACTCTGGATGCTGTATTGCTATCGCGAATCCTGGCGGCAGCCGGTACCGGTTCGCAATCTGATGGTCGCGATACTGAGTGCCTATATGGCCTGTCACTTATTCAACTCCTTCTTACTGGACTCCGCCGAAGGCCATCTGTTTATGGTGATTGCCGCCATGCTGGCTTCTAAATCCATAGGAGCAAAGGCGAATAATTACCCGTAAATATTGAAGAAAAATAAATCCATTTCATCGAGCGAGGGGCTTCACGGCCTCTCGCTTAATAAGATGGTCACCCCCACCCTGTGAGCGGTACGCTGACAGGGTGTTTTTCTTTCTGAAGGGGATCATCATGCAAAACGTTACGCTCATCGGTATTGACCTCGGCAAGCATTCGTTCCATGTCC
>Ga0209847_1000237_pt1 | contig 23662 bp, 17 predicted proteins | sample OrgsoiDNA_201060_FD_185808 | JGI IMG/M metagenome (GOLD analysis project Ga0209847, IMG submission 185808) | Permafrost soil microbial communities from the Arctic, to analyse light accelerated degradation of dissolved organic matter (DOM) -... | ecosystem: Environmental > Terrestrial > Soil >... | reverse complement strand
CGCAGCGCCGTCACCTGCGTCATCGTGCCGGTGATGCAGAAGGTCGCCGCCTCGAAGCCGAGCAAATCGGCGATCTTTTGTTCGAACTGTTGGAGCAGCACGCCGTCGCCGTAGGTGTCGTGCGCGATCTGGTTCGCTTCGCACCACGTGGCCATCGCCGCGAACATCTGCGCGGGTGTGGGCTGGCGGTGGCCTGGCAGCACGATCTGGCATTGCTGGCGTAATTCTGCGTCGGTCAAGGCGTTCTCCTGAATCTCAATGCATCACTTGCACGTTGTGGAACTGCAGCGCGGCGAGGTTGGCGTAGATGCCGCCCTGCGCCACCAGCGACGCGTGGTTGCCGGTTTCGACGACGCGGCCGTCTTCCATGACGATGATGCGGTCGGCCCGCTGCACGGTCGCCAGTCGGTGGGCGATGATGATGGTGGTGCGTCCCACCATCGCCGCTTCCAAGGCCTTTTGCACCAGCCGTTCCGACTCGGCGTCGAGCGCGCTGGTGGCCTCGTCGAGCAGCAGCAGCGGCGGATTTTTCAGCAGCGCGCGCGCGATGGCGATGCGTTGGCGCTGTCCGCCGGACAGGCGCACACCACGCTCGCCGAGGAAGGATTTATAACCCTGCGGCAGGCGCTCGATGAATTCGTGTGCGGCGGCCAGGCGGGCAGCCTGGATCACTTCTTCATCGCTGGCGCCGGCGCGGCCATAGCGGATATTTTCCATCGCGTCGGCCGAGAAGATCACCGTATCCTGCGGCACGATGCCGATGGCGTCGCGCAGCGTGTGCAGGTCGAGCTGCGTGATGTCGACGCCGTCGAGCTGGATCATGCCGTGCTGCGGATCGTAGAAGCGCAGCAGCATCTGGAACAGCGTGGTCTTGCCGGCGCCGGAAGGGCCGACCACGGCCACCGTTTCACCGGGCTTGATATCCAGCGACACGTGGCCCAGCGCGGCGGTGTCGGGCCGCGATGGGTATGAGAAGCTGACATCGTTCAGGCTCAAGGCAGCGCCGTTGGCGGCGCGCGGCGGCAGCGCTTTCGGCTGCACCGGTGATTGAATATCGGAGCGTACCGCCATCAGTTCCAGCAGGCGCTCGGTGGCACCGGCGGCGCGCTGCGCCTCGCCCATCACTTCGGACAGCGCGCCGATGGCGCCGGCGACGATCGATGCGTACAAAATAAACTGGCCCAGGTCGCCGCCCGTCATCGAGCCTTCCAGCACGGCGTGGGCGCCCAGCCACAGCACGAAAACGATGGTGCCGAACACCAGCACGATGGCGATCATGGTCAGCAGCGAACGCGCGCGGATGCGTCGCATCGCGGTCTGGAATGCGCCTTCGACCGAGGCACTGAAACGCGACGCTTCGATTTTCTCGTGCGTGAACGCCTGCACCGTCGGCATGGCGTTGAGGATTTCGCCGGCCATCGCGGAGGCGTCGGCGATGCGGTCCTGCGAATCGCGCGACAGCTTGCGCACGCGGCGGCCGAACATCACGATCGGCAGGATGGTGAGGATCAGCAGGCCGATGATGATGGTCGACAGTTTGGGGCTGGTCACGAACAGCATCACCATTCCGCCGATGAACAGCAGCACGTTACGCAGCGCCATCGAGATGCTGGTGCCGACGACGGACTGGATCAGCGTCGTGTCGGTGGTGATGCGCGACAGGACTTCGCCGGTCTGCGTGGTCTCGAAGAATTCGGGGCTTTGCGTGACGACGTGCTGATAAACGGCGGTGCGGATGTCGGCCGTCACGCGCTCGCCCAGCCACGACACGGTGTAGAAACGTGCCGCCGTCGCCAGCGCGAGGACGGTCGCCACGCCGAACAGCGCGAGGAACACCAGGTCGACGTGCTTGATGCTCTTGGCGCCGGTGCCGCCGAAACCGAGGTCGATCATCTGCTTGAACGCGGCGGGTATCGCCAGCGTGGCGCAGGCCGCGACCACCAGCGCGATGCCGGCCATGATGAACTGTTTCAGATAGGGCCGCAGGAACGGCAGCAGTCCCTTGAAGGCGGCCAGGCTGCCTTTCTTGGCTTCGCGTGCTTCGGTGGGCGCTGCAATGGAAGGGGGAGAGACGGTGGAGCTGTTGGTCATCGTGTGGGCTGCGTGGTGGTCTGTGTTATTCGTATGTTGAAAAGCTGTATTCATAATTTCATCGGACTGACATAGCCGGTCATTTCCAGATACGCGTGGCCGGCCGGCGCGCCGTCGCGCGTCAACGTGACTGCGCCTTCCCAGTACACCGCGCCGACCGAACGGCGTGAATCGAGTTCCTGGTCGTCCTGCAAGGGCGTGACCTGCCACGTCGTGGCGCCGGTGGTGAGCAGGGTGGCGACCGGATACTCGGCATTGGTGCGCGGCGAGCGCCAGCGCCGCTGCGGCGCGAAGCTGACCTGCTCCGGCGCGTACTGCGTGATCTTACCGGATGCGTCGCGCCATGTCGCGTGCGCCCATAGTTTAGCACCTGTCTTGCTGCGGATCTGGAAGGCCATCAGCGCGCCGCCGTCGTTCAGGTTCGCGCCGATCCAATCCCAACCGCTGGCGTTGGCGTCGAGCGCCTGGCTGGACCACTCGTGGTCGAGCCAGGTGGTGCCGCTGACCGCTTCCGCCGCGCGGCCGGCGCGCGTGATGCTGCCGCTGGTTTTCAGTTGCGGCTCGCTGTAATAAAAGCTGGCCTGTTCTGGGTTCGGTCCCTTGCGCGAATAACCGCGCTCGCCCTGCAACAGCAGCGGTTCCGATGGCGCCAGCCGCAGGTCGAGCGTGAAGCCGGGCGCGTTGACCTTGACCTGATAGCCGCCGTCGGCCGCGCGGGTCATGTGCCAGTCATCGAGCTTGACGTCGGTGTCGCCGACCTTGGCGTAGGCCAGGCCGAAGCCTTCGCGCGCGCTGCGCTGGTCGTGCAGCAGCTTGCCGTTGGCCGGATCGGACAGCGCCGCGTGGCCGATGATCAGCTGTTTGGGCGCGAACTTGCTTGGATCTGCGCGGTCGTGCGCGGTGGCGCTGCGGAAGAAGGTCACTTGATAGCCGAGCGGTTTGCCGTCTGCCGTGTTGATCCAGCCGGTGGCGTACCACCACTCGGTTTTAAAGTCGGGATGGGCGCCGAAGCTGGCGGGGAAGGGCAGCGTTTCGGTCAGTGCTTGCACCTGCGCGTAGTCGGGCGGTGCCGCCATCAAGGGCTGGCAGGCCAACAGCATTAATATAAACAGTTTATAAGATAGTTTCGGCACTTACCAATCCTCCCGCACGGCGCGTATCGGGCCGCCGGATAAAGCCTGGCGGCCGGACAGCAGCGCCGTCAGCGCCGCTGCGAACAACAGCAATCCCGCCACAGTCGCCAGCAAAGGCCATGGCAAATGCAGCTGCATGGTCCAGTGGAACGATTGCGGGTTGATGACGAAGACCAGCACCAGGCTGATGATCCAACCCAGTACAAAGCCGGTGGCGATGCCGAGGCCCGTCAGCGCGCCGCCCTCGATGGCGAGGATGGCCAGAATCTGGCGCCGCGTCACGCCGATGTGGCGCAGCATGCCGAATTCCTTGGAGCGCGCCAGCGTCTGCGCTGAAAACGTCGCGGCCACGCCGAACAGGCCGATGACGATGGCGATCGCTTCCAGCAGATAGGTGATGGCGAAGCTGCGGTCGAAGATTTTCATGCTCATCGTGCGGATGTCGGACGGCGCGCTGGTTTCGAGCGCGGCGCCGAAGGGCAGCTTTTTCAATTCATCCTGCACCTGCGTGGCCGTGGCGGATTTGTCGAACCACAGCGCGGCGTCGTTGACGTCCATGTCGCCGGTGACGGAGCGGTAGTCGCTCAGGCGCATCTGGATCGATCCGGTCGGACGCGCGTAATCTCGCCATACGCCGGCCACCCAGAACGCGTGCAGGCGGCCGTTCAGCGGCAGCTTGATGGTCTGGCCGACGGTCATGCCGTACAGGTCGACCATCGCTTCGGACACCCACACCGGCGCCAGGGTGCTGCCGGCCGGTGGTGGCAAAGTGGCACCGACCAGGGCCAGCGACTTGCCCGCGTCGGCCGCGTCGATCCCGCGCGCCATCAAGGCGACGTTGGGGCGGCCCGGGGCCAGCGACAAGGAACGCACGCGCAGGAAATCGATATTGCTCACGCCGGGCAAGCGCCGCATCGCATCCTGTTGCGGCGGCTGCAGGCCGGCCGTGCTGCCGCCGATGGCCGTGCGCGCGTACAAATCGGCCGGCAGTATCCGCAGCAGCCAGTCGTCCAGCGAGACGCGGAAGCTGGCCACCATGATCGCCATCGCCACCATCAAACTAAAACTCGACAGCACGCCGCCGAGCGCGATGCCGGCCTGGCTCGATGCGTTGGCCAGTCGCGCCAGCGTCAGCGTCAATACGGGCGGTGCATCGGCGCGGTCGGCGGTGATGGCGGACCAGCGCTTGTGCGCCTGCTGGAAGACGATGGCGGCCAGGCGCGGCATCAGGGCGATGGCGCCGATCAGCAGCAGCGCGATGGACAGGTAGCCGAACAGCGGCAGCTCGAACACCGGCGGCGCGCGCGTCAACAAGGCCGCCAGCGCAATGCAGGCCAGCGCCGGCCAGGCGTTGACGAGGCCCGACATGGCCGCCTCCTCGGAACCGGATTTGAGCGCCACGGCGGGCTTGGCGCGCGCCGCTTCCCATGCGGGGCCGGCGCAGCCGAGCAGCGCGACGCCGACGCCGAGCGCGAAATACACCGCTGCGGCGACTGGCGTGAACTGTACCGAAGGCCGCACGCCGGAAAAGAATCCCGCGCCCAGATCGGCGCCGAAGAAATGCAGCGCGGCCGCCGCAAGTGCGTAGCCGACGGCGATGCCGACCACGGAACCGGCGACGCCGAGGCACAGTCCTTCCAATAAAATCTGCCGCAGCAAATGACGCCGGTCCATGCCCAGCACGCGCAGCAGCGCGAACTGGCTGCGGCGGCGTATCACCGACAGCGCCTGTGTCGAGAACACCAGGAAGGCGCCGGTGAACAGCGCGACCAGTGCCAGCACGGTCAGGTTGACGCGGTAGGCGCGGCTCATGCCTTCGTTGCGGCCGTTCTGCTCTTCGTCGTTCGGTTGGTTGACGCGGAAACGGCCGGGAAAATCGCGCTGCAAATCCTGCTCCAATTGGGACTTGAAGGCGTCGCGGTTGATACCGTCGCGCAGTTTCAGGTCGACGCGCGACAGCAGTCCGACGCGGTTGAAGCGCCATTGCGCCGCGCCGATGTCCATCACGCCGACGCGCTGGCCGGCGCGCGCGCGTTGCAGCGATCCGGCCATGCGCAGCTTCACTGGCTCGGTCCCGGATTGCAGCGCCAGCGTGGCGCCGTCGGCCACGGACAGCCAGCTGCCGGCGGCCGGGGATAAAAAGATCGCATCATCGGCCAGCGTATCGGAGACGTTGCCGTTGGCCGGCACGCCGATCAAATCGGGCGAAATGAAGCCGGCGCGGAAGGCGTCCAGGCCGATGATCTTGAGCGCGTTGCGCTGGCCGGGCAGCGACGCGTCGAACTCCAGCACCGGCGAGGCGACAGCCACGCCGTCACGCTCGGCCAGGCGCGGGTAGATGCCCTCATCGAAGAAGGCCTCGGTGCCGCTGACCTGTACGTCGGCGACGCCGGACAAGCCCTTGATCGCCGACGAGAATTCATTGAACGCGGCCGCATTGATCAGGTGGATGGCGAAGCCGAGCGAGATGCCGACCGCGATCGCGGCGACGGCCATGATGGCGCGCAGCGGGTGCGCGCGCCATTCGCCGAGCAGCAGCCAGCGCGACAAGCGGCCCATGGAACGGGTGGTGCCGACTGCGCCCGTCACTGCTTGCACTCCAGGGACGCGGCGTCGGCGGCGCGTGCGGCGATGGCCTGCGCGTGTTCATATTTTTTGATGCTGGCGTCGTTGACTGCCTGCTCGGCCTCTTTTTGTTTCAGGCGGGCCGCATCGCATTTCTTGCTTTGCGCATTGGCGGCTCTGGCCGAACGTTCTTGCTCGCGCTCGTCCTGTGCCTCGCGCTTGTGGCGTTCCTTTTCCATTTGCGCCGACAGTTTTTCGCGCCGCGCCAGTTCGAGCGATGTATCGAGCGACGTGTCGACTTGCGGCGGCCGCGGCACGTCGATCACCGCGCTGGTGCCGGCCTGGCATGGCGTGTCCGAATAAGTCGGCTTGCCATCGACGGTGCATTTGTAGATGGTTTGCGCGCCCGCCGTGGCGCTGGCAAAGAACATCAGTGTGACGAGGATACGCATGGCCGCGCTCATAAAATTTTACCGGGGTTCATGATACCCAGCGGGTCGAGCGCCGCTTTGATGGCCCGCATCATATTCAATTCCACGGCCGATTTATAGCGCGTCAGCTCTTCGCGTTTGAGCACGCCGATGCCATGTTCGGCCGAAATCGAGCCGCCAAAATTGTGTACGCTGTCGTGTACCACGCGGTTGACCGCGTCCTGATTGGCGAGGAAGTCGTCGTTCGACATGCCGTCCGGCGGCGCGACGTTGTAGTGCAGGTTGCCGTCGCCAACGTGGCCAAAGCACACCAACTGGCAGCCGGGGAAGGCCAGCTCCAGCAAGGGCGTGGTCGCCGCGATGAAGTCGGCGATGCCGGAAACCGGCAGCGAGATATCGTGCTTGATGTTCTTGCCGGCGGCCGCTTGCGCCAGCGGGATATGCTCGCGCAGCTGCCACAGGCCGCGCGATTGCGCCACCGACGTGGCGACGACGGCATCGGCTATCACCTCCTGTTCCAGCGCTGCGCCGATGGCGTTTTCCAGCAGGCCGATGGCGTGTTGTTCCGATTCGCTGCTGGATAATTCCAGCAGCACGTATTGGGCATGCGGCGTGGCGAAAGGCTGGGGCAGTTGCGGAAAATGCTGCGCCACCAGATCGAGGCAGAAGCGTGACATCAATTCAAAGCCGGTCAGACTGGAGCCGCAATGGTCCTGCATCAGGTTCAGCAAACGCAAGGCATGCCCGGGCGAGGGCAGCGCGGCCAGCGCGGTGATGCAGGCTTTCGGCTGCGGATACAGCTTGAGCACCGCGCCGGTGATGATGCCCAGCGTGCCTTCGGCGCCGATGAACAGGTCGCGCAAATCGTAGCCGGTATTATCCTTGCGCAGTCCACGCAGGCCGCTCCAGATTTCGCCTTGCGGCGTGACGACTTCGAGGCCCAGGCATAATTCGCGCGTGTTCCCGTAACGCAGAACGGCGGTGCCGCCGGCGTTGGTGGCGAGGTTGCCGCCGATGGTGCAGCTGCCCTCGGCCGCCAGCGACAGCGGGAACAAACAGCCGGCGGCCGCTGCGGCTTGCTGCACATGCTGGAGGATGCAGCCGGCATCGACGGTTATCGTGCGGTTCACCGCGTCGACGGTGCGCACCGCGTTCAGGCGCGCCAGCGACAGCACGACGGCGCGGCCGCTGGCATCGGGCACGCTGCCCAGCACCAGTCCCGTGTTGCCGCCCTGCGGCACGATGGCGACCCGCCATTGCGCACAGGCGCGCACCACGTCCGCCACCTGCCGCACGGTCGCCGGCCGCAGGATCGCGGCGGCCTTGCCGGTGTAGCGCCTCCGTTGGTCGGTGAGGAAGGGCGCCATATCGGCTTCCTCGGTCAGCACATGGTCGTCGCCGAGCAGCGCGCGGCAATGCGCGATAAATTCGGGCGCAGCGGCGTAGTCGAGTGGCGTTGTGCTGACGTCGGCGACTGGATTCATTTGACCGGATTGACCTTGGCCAGCAGTTCGCGCGCCAGCTTCCTGGCGGCCTTTTTATACGGCCGCAGATACATCACGGCGCAGATAAAATAGATCACCACGATCAGCGCCTCGCTCCAGCCCAGCCACGACGACAGCGTGCCCTTGTCGCTGTAGCCGCGCACCACGCCTTCGGTGAAGTACAGCAGTATCATCATCGACGTCCATTGCAGCGTGTAGATGTCGCGCTTGTAGACGCCGTACAAGGGAATCAGCAGCGGCACCGCTTTCAGCACCACCCACGAGCCGCCCGGATGCAGCGGCGCCAATACCATTTCCCACAGCACGCACAAAATAATCAGCGCGGCCAGGCTGCCCAGCGCGCCCCAGTGAAAATAGCGTTGCAGCGAATTTTCCATCATGCCTCCCGCGTCGTCGCGCGCAGCGCGCTGGCGGTTTGCGCCAGCCGGCGGCCAAGCGCGATGGCCAGGCGCTTTTCATCGTCGCTGATGACGTTCTTGCCATCGAGGCCGGCCCAGTGGCTGGCGCCGTAGGGCGTGCCGCCGCTGGTGGTGCTCATTAATTCGGGATGGGTGTACGGCAGCCCAAGCACCATCAGGCCGTGGTGGAACAGCGGGATCATCATCGACAGCAGCGTCGATTCCTGGCCGCCGTGCATGCTGCCGGTGGAGGTGAACACGCAGGCCGGCTTGCCCGCCAATGCGCCGGACAGCCATTCGGCGGCCGTGCCGTCCCAAAAATATTTCATCGCGGCGGCCATGTTGCCGAAGCGGGTGGGCGATCCCACGGCCAGCCCGGCGCATTCGCGCAGGTCGTCCAGCTCGACGTAGGGCGCGCCGTCGGCCGGCACATCGGGCGCGGTGGCCTCGGCCACGGTCGACACGGCCGGCACGGTGCGCAGGCGCGCGTCGCAGCCGGGCACACTTTCGATACCTTGCGCGATCAGCTCGGCCAACTTGCGCGTGGCGCCGTGACGCGAGTAAAACAAAACAAGAATAATCAGATTAGGTGGGTTCATCGTTGGTATTATAGGGCGCTTTGAAGGGTGGCAGGACGGCTGCTCTTGCGTAACGATTATCGACTCCATGTTTGCAAAATATATTTACCCGCTTTTTCTGTATTTGCGTCGCTGTGCCCGTGCCGCGCTGGCGTTTGCGCGCGCGCTGGAATGGCATGAGGTGCGCGACCTGATGCTGTTCGCGCACCGCCGCCTGAAGGAGGAAAGCCTGCAGCAGGTGGCCGCCAGCCTGACCTTCACCTCCGTGCTGGCGCTGGTGCCGGTGCTGACCATCGCGCTGGCGATCTTCACCACCTTCCCGATGTTCGACACTTTCCGCACCTCGCTGCAGGCGTATTTTATCCAAAGCGTGATGCCGAAGGAGATCGCCAACACGATCCTGAACTACCTGACGATGTTCGCCTCCAAGGCGACGCGCCTGTCGGTGGCCGGCGCGGTCGCGCTGATCTTCACGTCGGTGGCGACGATGAACGTGATCGAGCGCGTGTTCAACCGCATCTGGCGCGTGCGCCGGGAGCGGCGCTGGATCAAGCGCATTCTGGTCTACTGGGCCATCATCACGCTCGGGCCGGTGCTGGTGGGCTTGTCGGTGACGCTGTCGTCGCACGTCTTCATGGCGGCCGGCTTCATGCTGACGGAGCGGCCGATGATGGCCGCATTGGCCTACACCATCGTCTCGGTGGCGGTGACCAGCTGCGGCTTTACCTTCCTGTACGCGGTGGTGCCGAACCGCGACGTGGAGTGGCGCGACGCGGCCTGGGGCGGCATCATGGCCGGCATGGCGTTCGAGGTGGCCAAGCGCGTGTTCGCGATTTTCATCACCACCTCGCCAACGTATTCGCGGCTGTATGGCGCGCTGGCGGCGTTGCCGCTGTTCCTGTTGTGGGTCTATGTATCGTGGATGATTACACTGGTCGGTGCGTTGCTGGTGGCGGCGCTGCCGGTGGTGAAGTACGAACGCTGGTGGCACGAGGCGGTGCCGGGCGGCGAGTTTGTCGATGCGATGGCGATCCTTCGCGTGCTGCGCGTCGCCTGCGCCTGCGGCGACACGGCGTTGGTCAGTGCGGGAAAAATTCGCGAGCACACGCGGCTCGGTTTCGACGAGATGGATAGCCTGCTCGAAAAAATGGTGGCCGAGGGTTGGGTGGGGCGCGTCAACGTCGAGGCGCCGGTACGGGTGCAGTGGGGCAAGCGCGTCAGCGACGGCAACGACCACTGGGTGCTGCTGGCGAACGTGGACAAGCTGACGCTGGCCGAGGTCTATCGCAAGTTCGTGTTCGGCGGGATGGCCGTCAATTCGGGCGTGGTGGCCGACAGCGACGATGAACGCGACCTGCGCGCGTCGCGCGACGCGGCCGCGCTGGCGCGCGAAGTGGAGGCGGCGGTCGAGCAGGGCCTGGGCCGCACGCTGGCCGACCACTTCGGTCCGATCGACTGCCTCTGATTTCTTGAGTCACCGCATCTGCGGCTTGTGAATTAAATAACTTGATCGTATAGTGCTTCGTCCTTAACGATGCGGAGCACGCGATTGAGAACCACGAATTATCTGGCCATGCTGCTGGCGCTTTGCCTGCCAGCCTGCGTCCAAGCTGCGACAGAGGCAGAATTGTGCGCGCGCGATTTGGAAGATATCGCCCAGTTCATGCCGGCCAACGACGCCGGCGCCAGCGATGCTTTGGCGCGGCGCGGCGCGGCGATCAACGATGCTCTGCTTAAGGCGCGTGGCGAGATGCCGCAGGTGAGCGACCGCGCCGGCTGCGATGCGTCGATCTACCATTATTTGCAGGCGTGGCGACGCGGGCATCTTTGGTCGCAGCCGCGCGACAATTCCACCGCGCCATCGCGGCCGGCGGGCCAACCGGGCTATGTGCGCGATCCGACGCTGCGGGTGTTGAGCAAGCAGACCATTGTGTTGACGCTGCCGAGTTTTCGATCCGAGATTCAAGCCGAGCTGAAGGCGCTGCTGACGAAGGAGCGCGCCGTCTTGGCCGGACATCCGAATTGGATTATCGACGTGCGCCGCAATGATGGCGGCGATGATGCCACCTACTACCCGCTGCTGCCTTGGCTGATGGATCGGGAGTTCGTCCAAAATAATATCGAGTTGCTGGCGAGTGCCGCCAACGTGCGCGCGGAGGAGGGCATCTGCGCCGCCCATCCTGAGGCGAAGGATTGCGCGCAAATTGTGGCTCCGAGGATCGAAGCTTTGCGCAGGGCTGCTCCGGGTAGCTTCGTGCTGGCGGACGCCGAACCTGTCGTATATCAGCCGGCCGCCAAATTGAATCTCCGGCGTCCCAGCCACGTCGCGGTCCTGACCGACCGTTTTTGCGGCAGCAGCTGCGAGCAGTTCTTGTTGACGGTGCGGCAGGGCCGGGCCGTCAAATTGATCGGCCGCCCAAGTGATGGCGAACTTGATTTTTCCAACTTGCGTCCGCACGAATTGCCCTCGGGCCAGCGCACATTGTTCTATGCGATTTCGCGCTCGACGCGGCTGCCGGTGATGCCCGTCGATTTGAATGGCGTGCAGCCGGACATCCTGTTGCCGGCGCCTGCCGATGATGCAGCGCGCGTTGCCGAAGTGGCGCAGGCGCAGCGCTGGCTGGAGGGCGGCTCGCTGCGACCCTTGCCGGCCAAGTTGGAGATCAAGGCCAGCGCCGGCACGGCGCCCTGATCGCGGCGGGCGCGCAACCCGGCCGCGATGGCGGTGATGATACGGGTGTCGCAGCGTCAGCGCTTGACGAATCCGATCAGCGCATCGAGCACCGCGTCCGGCTGCTCGGCCATCATTTCGTGGCCGCTGTCGACCGTGATCACTTTGCCGTGCGCGATGGACGACGTCAGCAGCTTGGTCGAACGCGGGGGCGTCATCATGTCGCGCGCGCCGAACACGAACAGCGTCGGGCAGCGCACCGCCTGCGCCGCAGCCTCGCCGTTGCCATACGCATTGCAGGCATAGAAATCGGTGTAGAAAACCTGGTCCGGATTGATCTGCGAAATGCGCTGCTTGAGCCGGCGCGCGCCGCCCATCGCGTAAAAACCGGGGCCGGGAAAGGACGGCTTCTGCGCGATCGATGAATGCGACCAGATGTTGACCATGTCGATGGCGCTCGGCTCGTCGGTCTTGGCCGTTTCCAGCAGCGCGTCGGCGACCTTCATCGGATAGGTCGAGCCGAGCAGGCCCAGATGCGTGACGCGCTGCGGCGCCTTGTGCGACGCTTCGAGCGCGATCAGCGAGCCCATACTGTGGCCAAACAGCGCGGCTTGCGACACGCCGGCGGCGTCGAGCACCGCCAGCAGCCAGTCGGCCAGCGCCGCGACGCTGTCTTTCGCGGCGCCCTTGCTGCGGCCATGTCCGGGCAGGTCGAGCGCCAGCACGCCGTAGCCGTGGTGCGCGAAATAGCGGCTCTGCAAAGCCCATACCGAGTGATCATTTTGCGCGCCGTGGATGAAGACCACGGTCGGCAGCGCGGCGTCGAACGGCTTGCCGCCGGTGTAGCTATAGGCGTCGAGGCCTTCCACATTCAACAGCATGTCAGGCTCCTTTCTGCGACAGTTTGAGGGCGCGCGCCAGATCTTCGATCAGGTCGTCCGCGTCTTCAAGGCCGACCGATAATCGCATCGTCCCCTCGGTGATGCCGGCTGCCGCCAGCTGCTCGGCCGGCACGCGGAAGTGCGTGGTCGACGCGGGATGGATCACCAGCGATTTGGCGTCGCCGACGTTGGCCAGGTGCGAGAATACTTTGAGCGCATCGACGAAGCGGCGCCCGGCCGCGCGGTCGCCCTTCAGATTAAACGTGAACACGGCGCCGCAGCCTTTCGGCAGCAGCGTCTTGGCCAGTTCGTAGTCGGGATGCGATGCCAGTTCGGGGTAGGAGAGCGAGGCCACCGCAGGATTGGCCAGCAAAAATTCGATGACCTTGCGCGTGTTGGCGACGTGGCGGTCCATGCGCAGGCTGAGTGTTTCGATGCCCTGCAGGATGGCGAACGCGTTGTGTGGGCTCATCACCGCGCCGAAGTCGCGCAGGCCTTCGCGCCGCGCGCGCAGCGCGAACGCACCGACGCTCGACTCTTCGGCGAACACCATGTCGTGGAAGCCTTCGTATGGTTCGCATAGTTCGGCGTAGCGGCCGGTCTTGTCGTAGGCCGCCTGCCAGTCGAAGGTGCCGCCGTCGACCAGCAGTCCGCCGATGGCGGTGCCATGGCCGCACAAAAATTTGGTCGCCGAGTGGAACACCAGATCGGCGCCGTGCTCGAAAGGCTTCAACAGATACGGCGTGGTGAAGGTCGAGTCGAGCATCAGCGGCAGCTGCTGTTCATGGGCGAGCGCGGCGATCGTCGGCACGTCCAGCACGTCCAGTCTCGGGTTGCCCAGCGTTTCGGCGAACAGCACTTTGGTCTCGGGACGGATCGCGGCACGCCACGCGTCGGTGTCGCGCGGGTCGACGAAGGTGGTGGCGATGCCGAAGCGCTTCAAGGTGTAGGCCAGCAGATTGTGCGAGCCGCCGTACAGCGCGCGCGAGGCGACGATGTGCGAGCCGGCGCCGGCGATGGTCGCCAGGCCGAGGTGCATCGCGGCCTGGCCGCTGGCGGTGGCGATGCCGGCCACGCCGCCTTCCAGCGCGGCGATGCGTTCCTCCAGCACGGCATTGGTCGGATTCGAGATGCGCGAGTAGACATGGCCGGCGCGCTCCATGTTGAACAGCGACGCGGCGTGCTCGGAATCCTTGAAGGCGAACGAGGAGGTGAAGTGGATAGGCGTGGCGCGCGCGCCGGTGGCCGGGTCGGGCGTCGCGCCGGCGTGTAGCGACAGGGTATCGAAGCCGGGGTAGTGGGGGCCGCTCATGGTGTGTGCTGGTCTCGTGGTGTGATTATTGGAATGGGCCAGATCGTACCCGAAATGGCGCGCCGGCGGCAGAGGGTATAAATCGTCGTGATTTGGGGACGGACAATGCTGGATTTTTTTACGGGCTTAGGCTACATTCGCTAGTAAGGCTTCAATAACTAGAAATCTCAAACACAGCCCACTCACATCGGACAGGACGGCCCCAAATGAAAGTCTCCGAAATTCTTCAAGTCAAAGGTAACATCCTCTACACCATCACGCCCGATCAGCCGCTGGTAGACGCGGCCAACACGATGGCGGAAAAAGACATAGGTTCGCTGGTCGTCATGGAATTCGGCGACCTGGTTGGCATGCTGACCTTCCGCGAAGTGCTCAAGGCGCTGCACGACAACGCCGGCGCGGTCGGCGGCGGCACGGTGCGCAAGCACATGGACGACCATCCGATCACGGTCACGCCGGACACCGAAGTCAATGAGGTGCGCCGCATCATGCTGGAAAAGCACGCGCGCTATCTGCCGGTGATGAACGCCCGCACGCTGCTGGGCGTGATCTCGTTCTACGACGTCGCGCGCGCCGTGCTGGAAGCGCAGAGCTTCGAGAACCGCATGCTGAAAGCGTATATCCGCGATTGGCCGGCCGAGGCGGAAGCCGAATAAATCCTCCGCCAGCGGCGCTCGTAAAAAAAGCTACCGGATTTTTTCGGTAGCTTTTTTTTGCCCGTTCGGGCGAGCAGGCGTAGACCGGCCGGCGCCTCAGGCCGCGCCTTCGAGCGCGTCGTTGTTGAGCCATCCGCTCAGCGCCTCGGCCGTCATCGGCCGCGCGAACAGGAAGCCCTGCGCCAGCGGGCAGCCCAGGCTTTGCAGGATCTGCGCCTGGCGCTCGTCCTCGACGCCTTCGGCGATCACGGCCAGGCCCAGGTTGCGGCCCAACTGGATGACCATTTCGGCGATGCTGCTGCCGCGCGCCGAGCCGGTGATTTCGGTGACGAAGGCGCGGTCGATTTTCAGGCGGTCGATCTGCAGCCGCTGCAAATACGACAGCGACGAGAAGCCGGTGCCGAAATCGTCGATGGCGATGCTGACCCCCGTTTGCTTGATCTGGCCGAGCATCTTGATGAGCAGGTCCGGTTCCTCCATCGCCATCGATTCAGTGATTTCCAGTTCGATGAATTCGGGCGGCGCCTTGGTGTCGTCGAGCGCGTTGCGCAGCATGTCGAGGAAGTGCGGATGGCGGAACTGCACCTGCGAGACATTAATCGACATCATGAAGTTGTCGTGGCCGGCGGCGCGCAGGCTGACCAGTTCGCGGCAGGCGGTGCGCAGCACCCATTCGCCCAGATCGATGATCAGGCCCGAATATTCGGCGATGGGGATGAAGCGGTCCGGCGAGATGAATTTGCCGTCCGGCGTCTGCCAGCGCAGCAGCGCCTCGGCGCCGACCGGCCGGCGCGTGGCCAGGTCGATCTGCGGCTGGTAGACGACGAACAGCTGGTTCTGGCCGAAGGCGGTGCGCAGCGCGTGCATCATGCGCACGCGCTCGCGGATCTCGACGCCCATGCTGCGCGAGAAGTAGAAATGGCCGGCGCGCTGCTGGGTCTTGGCGCGCTTCAAGGCGATGTCGGCGTCCTTGAGCGCGTCGGCGCCGCTGCCGTCGTGGTCGGCCAGGCGCACCAGGCCCAGCGTCGCCGACAGCTGCACGTCCTGGCCGTCGATGCTGAACGGGGACTGGAACAGCGCCAGGATCTTGGCCGGGTTGACCTGCTCCGAGTCGCCCAGCACGCAGAAGATGTCGCCGCCGATGCGCGCCACCGTCAGCTGGTTGCCCAGGCGCGACTGCAGGCGGCCGGCGACGGCGATCAACAGCATGTCGCCGAACTGGTGGCCGAGCGCGTCGTTGGTTTCGGCGAAGTGGTCGAGGTCGACCAGCGACAGGGTGGCGTCGTCCCTGGCCGGGCCGGCCAGCGCGGCGTCGAGGATTTCGACCAGGCGGGTGCGGTTGGGCAGTTTCGACAGCTGGTCGTAGAAGGCGGCGTTGTGCAGGTGGGTGACCAGTTCGACGTTGTCGAGGCCGACGGCGACGTTGCTGCAAAAGACGTCGAGCAGGCGTTCGTCGATGTCGGTCGGCGCGCGCACGACGTCGAGGAAGGCGACGAAGTCGCGGCTGGCCTTGCCGGCGAAGTACAGCGCCACGTAGCCGTCGCCGTAGAGGTTGCGGCGCTGGTTGAGCGCTTCTTCGATGGCGCGGTGCGAGCGCTCGTCGCGCAGCGCCGTCAGCTGGCAGTTGTCGAGGTTGCGGTAGCTGCCGGCCGTGGCCATGACCATCAGCTCGTGGCAGCCGCCGTCGGGGCAGTCCTGCACGCACAGCACGCCGTTGGCCGGCTGGCCGAGCAGGTCGGCGATCTGGGTCAGCACGCCGGCGGCGAAGTTTTGCACGCCGTGCAGCGTCATCAGCGCGGTGCTGGCGTGGACGATCTGGCTCAGGCCGCGCCGGCTGTCGTTGATCTTGCGGATTTGTTCGTAGGAGCGGATCGCCGCCGTCACCGTCGTGAACAGCTTGATGCGGGTCAGCTCGGACTTGGTTTTGTAGTCGTTGATGTCGAAGTCGCGGATGGCATCGATCTCGGGCGCGTAACCGGGTTGGCCGGTGCGCAGGATGATGCGCACGTCGGCCATCTTCAGCGTCTCGCGGATGTAGCGCACCAGATGCAGGCCGGCGTCGTCCTGCTCCATGACGACGTCGAGCAGGATGACGGCGATTTCCAGCTCGTCCTTGAGCATTTCGCGGGCCTGGCCGGCCGAGTAGGCGTGCACGAATTCGAGCGGACGGTGCTGCATGTCCAGGTTGCCCAGCGCAAAGGTGGTGGTCGAGTGGACATCCTCGTCGTCATCGATGATCATCACGCGCCAGACGCTGCGCGCGCCGAGGGCTGTTGGCGTCATGGGATGCTCTTCTAAGAATACCAGATCGTCTTGATCGTCCTTGGGCTGCTCAAGGGGGCTGATCGATGGGGGCATGTGTCGCTTCTCCAGGATTTCTCGGTGTTCTTGAATCAAGTATATAGCGAATTGTCAAAGAGAACGACCATTTCCACGCTTAGTGGGCGCCAGCGCGTTCTGTTGTGCAAGTTTTAGCATTTATGGTCAAATAATGATACTTATTTGCAACTAAAAAGGCCAGGCGGGCGCACGGCGGCGTGCCGCATGGCCGACATCGGCGTCCGGGCGCGGCGGCGGGCTGGTAGAATGTAACGCATCCGACCACTCTCCCTGTCCTCCTATGTCCGGCAATACTTTTGGCAAGCTGTTTACTGTGAGTACTTTTGGCGAATCGCATGGCCCGGCCATCGGTTGCGTGATCGACGGCTGCCCGCCGGGTTTGGCCTTGTCCGAGGCCGACATCCAGCCCGAGCTGGACCGTCGCAAGCCGGGCACGTCGCGCCATGTGACGCAGCGCCAGGAGTCGGACACGGTGGAGATATTGTCGGGCGTGTACCAGGGCGTGACCACCGGCACGCCGATCGCGCTGCTGATCCGCAACGAGGACCAGCGCAGCAAGGATTACGGCAACATCGCCGAGAGCTTCCGTCCCGGCCACGCCGACTACACCTACTGGCATAAATACGGCGTGCGCGATCCGCGCGGCGGCGGCCGCTCGTCGGCGCGGCTGACGGCGCCGGTGGTGGGCGCGGCGGCGATCGCCAAGAAATGGCTGCAGCAGCAGTACGGCACGGTCTTCAAGGGCTGCATGAGCCAGTTGGGCGACATCGTGGTGCCGTTCCAGTCCTGGGACCACGTGGCCGACAATCCCTTCTTCGCGGCCAGCGGCGACGCCGAACTGATCGCCCGCATGGAGGCGGCGATGGACGAGCTGCGCCGCGCCGGCGACTCCATCGGCGCGCGCATCGACGTGATCGCGCAGAACGTGCCGGTCGGGCTGGGCCAGCCCATCTACGACAAGCTCGATGCCGACATCGCCTACGCGATGATGGGGATTAACGCCGTCAAGGGCGTCGAGATCGGCGCCGGTTTCGACGCGGTGGCGCAGAAGGGCTCCGAGCACGGCGATGAGCTGACGCCGCAGGGCTTTGTCGGCAACAACGCCGGCGGCGTGCTGGGCGGTATTTCGACGGGGCAGGACATCACGGTGTCGATCGCCATCAAGCCGACGTCGTCGATCCGCACGCCGCGCCGCTCGATCGACAAGCAAGGCCATCCGGTGATGGTCGAGACCTTCGGCCGCCACGACCCTTGCGTCGGCATCCGCGCCACGCCGATCGCCGAGGCGATGCTGGCGCTGGTGCTGATCGACCACGCGCTGATGCACCGCGCCCAGTGCGGCGACGTGCAGGTGGCGACGCCCAAGCTGGTCTGAGATCGGCCGGGGAGCGTTGCGCTGCGGTGCGCAGCCTGACATCAAAAAGCCGGGGCTGGACTTGCCGAGTCCGGCTCCGGCTTGGCGTTTAAAGGCGCGGCCGCAGCGGCCCGCGCGGCCTCAGGCGGCGCGGTGGCCGGCCACTTCGACCTTGTGGCGGCGCTCGATGGCGCGCACCACCAGCGCGCGCAGGTCGTTGAGCAGCCCGAACTCGGTCTGGCTCAGCTGGATGGGCGGGAAGGTTTCGTCCCAGTCGCCGTACAGGAAGCCGGCCGGCTGGCCGGTCGACGACAGCGGCAGGATCACGAAGCTGCGCGCCTCGGACAGCGTGCTTTTCCACCACAGCGGCAGCTTGGCGGCGAACTTCTGGTCGTGGGCGTTTTCGATGAAGATCACCCGGTCGCTATTGAGCGCGGCGTGGAACACGTTCGGCTCGTAGCTGTCGTCGAAGGCCATTTGCGGCAGCATCTCCTTGACGCCGTCGCCAAAGCACATGCGCGCCGTGTAGCGGTTCTCCTTGCGGTTGCGCACGAAGGCGACGGCGCGCGAAAAGTCCAATCCCTGGTAGACGGTTTCCAGCGCCACCGAAACCATCTGGCCGGGGCTGGCCGATTCGAGCATGTCGCGCATGTCGGCCAGGCCGCTGAGCAGGATCTTGTTGCCGGCGGCGCGCAAGCGCGTCTTGGCCAGTGCCTTGGCGCGCCGTTCGGCCGGTCGCGACAGCGGCGCGATGGTCAGGTCGGCGGCGGCCACGGCCTTGGCCTTGTCGATGGCCAGCATCAGGTTGTCGGGCTGCACGCCGAGCATGCCGGCGTAGCGGTCGGCCAGCAGCTGCACGGCGGCGGCGCCCTCGGCGTCGTCGTGCCACAAGGCGTCGGCGCACAGCGAGGACATGGTCGACAGGCCGGCGATCCAGTCGGCCGTGGAGACCTCGGCGCCGGCTTCCGGCGGCGCGAGCTTGCGCATGCCGTTGATGAGGTTGTTCGGCAGCCCCCAGTGCAGCGCCGCGGCCGTGCCTATCTCTTCCATGCTGAGGCCCAGCAGCTCGGGCGCCATGTCGTCCGGGTTGGCGCCGTCGGCGCGCTGCTGCAGCTCGGTCCAGCGCTCGGGCAGGTAAAACGTCAGCATCATGCGGCCCAGCGTGTGCAGCATCGAGCAGACCACGGCCTCCTCGGCGTGGCGGCTGTCGGCGCTGGCGGCGATCTGCTGCGCGACGATGCCGGCCAGCACCGCCTTTTCCATCTCGATGTGGGCGATGCCGGAGTCGGGCGAGGCGACCGACAATTCCTCGATCAGCTTCAGGCCCAGCGCCAGGTGGCCGATGGCCTCGGTGCCCAGCACCAGCACCGCCTTGGTGACCGTGTTGACGTGCTGGCCGAAGGCGGCATACATGCCGCTGTTGGCCAGGCGCAGCACCTTCTGCGTCAGGACCGGGTCCGACAGCACGGTGCGCGTCATATTGAATTCCTGCTCATCCTCGCCGCGCATGGCGCCGAGGATGGCGCTGATGGCCTTGGCGAAGCCGGGCATGTCGCCCTGCGTGCGGGTGCGTTCCCACAGCTTGGCCAGGGTGGTTTCGCCCAGCGGCGTGCTGGCGCTGTAGCCGGCGCTCATGAATGGGCCTGCCGTAGTTCGGACGGCACCACCTTGGCGTAGGTGCTTTCCTGCAGCGCCGTCATGGCGACATGGGCCGGCATCGGCTTGCCGGTCAGGTAGCCCTGGATGTACTGGCAGCCGCGCTGTTCGAGGTGCTGCAATTGTTCTTCCGTTTCGACGCCCTCGGCCACCACCGACAAGTCGAGGTGCTTGGCCAGGTCGAGCACGGCGTTGCAGATGGCGCCGTCTTTTTGCGAGCCGGGCAGGTCGCGGATGAAGGCGCGGTCGATTTTCAGCACCGAGATCGGGAAGCGCTTCAGGTAGGCCAGCGAGGAGTAGCCGGTGCCGAAATCGTCGATCGCGATACGGGCGCGGCGCTCGGCCATTTTGGACAGGATGGCTTCGGCATGCACCGGATCGATCATCAGCGTGCCTTCTGTAATTTCTAACACCAATTGCTCACCAGTGAGGCCGGAGAACGCCAGCGCGTCGTCCAGCACGTCGAGGAATTTATCGTTGCGGAATTGCCGCGGGCTGATATTAACAGACATGTACAGCGGGCGCTTGGCCACCTCCTCGAACTGCTTGAGCTGCACGCAGGCGGCCTTCAGCGCCCAGGCGCCGAGCAGGTTGATCAGGCCGTTGGTCTCGGCGATCGGGATGAAGCGCGCCGGCGGCACCATGCCCAGCGTCGGGTGCTTCCAGCGCATCAGCGTCTCGAAGCCCTGGATTTCGCGCGTGTGGGAATCGACGATGGGCTGGTAGTGCAGCAGGAACTCGCCCTCGCGCACCGCCTGAAACATCGCCGCTTCGAGCGAGATGTCGTGTTCCGGCGGGCCGCTGTGGCTCTCGTTGTAGACCACGCAGCGGGCCTTGCCGGTCTCCTTGGCGCGCGACATGGCCGCGTCGGCCAGCGCCACCAGTTTGACCTCGTCCTCGGCGTGCTGCGGATAGACGGCCACGCCGACCGAGGCGCCGACGTAGATGGTGTGGTCGTCGATTTCAAACGGTGCCTGCAAGGTGGCGATCAGCCGTCCGGTGACCAGCTTGATCTGCGCCTCGGTAGAGGTGCCGGGCAGCACGGCGACGAATTCATCGCCGCCGACGCGGGCCAGGGTGTCGCTGTCGCGCAAGGTCTTGCGCAGGCGCGCGGCGGCCATGTGCAGCACGGCGTCGCCGATCGGGTGGCCGAGGCCGTCGTTGACTTTCTTGAAGCCGTCCAGTCCCACCGTGGCCACCGAAAAACCCTGGCCGGAGCGGCGCGCCTGGGCGATCACCATGCGGATGCGGTCCGACAGCAGCAGGCGGTTGGGCAGCTCGGTGAGGGCGTCGTGGGTGGCCATGTGGCGCAGCCGCTCCTCGGTGGCGCGCTGGGCCGTCATGTCGCGGCCGACCAGCAGCAGCTCCATCGCGTTGCCGTCGACACGCAAGCTGGACACGCGCAGCTCGTGCCACACCTCGTGTTCCGGCGTCTTGATGCGCATCTCGACCCGTCCCGGCTCCAGCAGGGCGTTGCCGAGCGCGCTCTTGAAGGCCGGCAGGTCGAGCGAGGCCACATGCAGCGCCATCTGCTGGCCGCGCAGCTCGCGTCCGCAAGCGATCAGGGCGCTGGCCCGCTGGCTGGCAAACAGTATCTCGCCCAAGGGGTTGAGCCTGAAGACTACATCGCCTGCCTCTTCCATGAACTGCTGCAATTCATGGTGCGCGTCGCGCGAGGTCATGGATGAGGGACTGGAAAGCATCGGGATGATCTAATCTTTCATTTTTTACACACTGCGGTTGCGATGCCTTGGCGGGCCGGATCGGCGCCCGGGCAGGCGCCTGATAAGTCTTGCAAAACCAGAACGAAATGTATCATTGTTAGCAGGGGATTTACATGAAAATAGACAACATCTTTTGTTTTCTATTGTATGGCGTCAAAAAAATCGGTTTTCCGAGTGGGATGGGCAGAAAAACCGCAGCTTTTCATAGGAGCTTGTAGGATAGCTCCTACGCGTAATTTATGGAAATTCCCTGTGCCTGGTCGGCCCGCCGGCGTCGCGCCGTGACGTCTTTGCGCTCTACTTATCATAGTAAAAAATTATCAGGAGGGCAATCGCTTGCTTCGCCTCCGCGCATGCGCTAGTCTGGCCCTGACCGCGCCGCGCGCAGACGGCGGGCAGCCAACCGGAGACCGTCATGAACCCATACGACACGCACGAGGTGAGCAACCAGGTTGCGCCATTCGCCGACATCAATCTGTTCGACTGCGACCCGGCGTTGCGCGAGGCGCTGCTGCGCGAGGGCGGTGCCGCCGAAGTCGACGCGCTGCACGCGCTGGGCCGGCAACTGGGCCGCGCCGAGACGCTGGAGCTGGCGCGGCTGGCCAACCGCAACGGGCCGGTGCTGGTCAATTTCGACGGCAACGGCCGGCGCATCGATGAGGTCGAATTCCATCCGGCCTGGCACAGCCTGATGGCCTTGCTGATCGGGCACGGCGCGCACGCCTCGCCCTGGGACAGCGCGGCGGCCGGCGCGCAGGTGGCGCGGGCGGCCCGTTATATATTGTTCGGGCAGGTGGAGAACGGCTCGCAATGTCCGGTGACGATGACCTACGCGTCGGTGGCGGCGCTGCGTCTGTCGCCCAGGCTGGCCGCGCGCTGGCTGCCGAAGATACTCTCGCGCGTGTACGACCCGCGCTCGCTGCCGATCGAGCAAAAGCATGGCGCGCTGCTGGGCATGGGCATGACGGAAAAGCAGGGTGGTTCCGACGTGCGCAGCAACACCACCATGGCCACCGCGCTGGCGCCGGCCGAGGCGGCGCGCCTGTTCGGCGACGACGGCGAGGACGTCCACCGCATCGTCGGCCATAAATGGTTTTTCTCGGCGCCGCAAAGCGACGCGCACCTGATCCTGGCGCAGACGGCGGAGGGCGGCAGCGCCGGTCCGAGCTGCTTCCTGCTGCCGCGCTACCTGCCCGATGGCAGCCGCAACCAGATCCGCGTCCAGCGTCTGAAGGACAAGCTGGGCAACCGCTCCAACGCCTCGTCGGAAGTGGAGTTCACCGGCGCCTACGGCTGGCTGTTGGGCAAGCTGGGACGCGGCATCCCGACCATACTGGAAATGGGCAGCCACACCCGCCTCGATTGCGTATTGGGCAGCGCCGGCACGATGCGCGCCGCGCTGACGCATGCGCTGCATCACGCGCGCCACCGCGCCGCGTTCGGCCGGCCGCTGGCGCAGCAGCCGCTGATGCAGAACGTGCTGGCCGACCTGGCGCTGGAATCGGAAGCGGCCAGCGCCTTCGCGCTGCGGCTGGCGCGCTGCTTCGACGAGCACGCCGATCCGGCCCAGGCGCTGCTGGCGCGCATCCTGACGCCGGCCGGCAAGTACTGGATCTGCAAGCGCGGCCCGGCTTTCGGCGCCGAGGCGATGGAGGTGCTCGGCGGCAGCGGCTATGTCGAGGACGGTCCGCTGGCGCGGCTGTACCGCGAATTCCCGGTCAACTCGATCTGGGAGGGCTCGGGCAACGTCATGTGCCTCGACCTGTTGCGCGCCCTCGGCAAGACGCCGGCCGCGCGCGAGGCGCTGGCGGCCGAGCTGGCGCTGGCGGGCGAGGGCAGCGCCTGTTATGTCTGCTACACGCAAGCCTTGCTGCTGGACCTGGCCGAAGCGCCGACCGACCCGCACGTCGCCGAATACGGCGCGCGCCGGCTGGCCGAGCGCATCGTGCTGGCGGTGCAGGCCGGCCTGTTGCTGCGGCACGCGCCGGGATACGTCAGCACGGCGTTCGTCGCCTCGCGGCTGACGCGCGACGTCGGCGGCGCTTTCGGCCGCCTGCCCGATGGCGTCGATTGCGCGGCCATCCTGGCGCGGGCGCTGGTCGAGCCGACCTGAGCGGGTGGCTGGCGTTTTTTGCGGCCGGCTGATTTATTTCGCAAAACCGTTCCCTGGCGCGCCGATGGCTGGGATAATGCCGAATACACCATGATAGCGACTGGCGCGTCCCGGCTTCCGGCGATGGCGGCCGCAGTCCTCATGCAGTCTCATAAAAAGAGCCCAACCGACATGAAACAAGATCCGCGCTTTCCCAACCTCTTCATCACCGACCATCCGCTGATCCAGCACAAACTGAGCCACATGCGCGAGCG
>Ga0209847_1000235_pt1 | contig 23698 bp, 23 predicted proteins | sample OrgsoiDNA_201060_FD_185808 | JGI IMG/M metagenome (GOLD analysis project Ga0209847, IMG submission 185808) | Permafrost soil microbial communities from the Arctic, to analyse light accelerated degradation of dissolved organic matter (DOM) -... | ecosystem: Environmental > Terrestrial > Soil >... | reverse complement strand
CCGGATTTCAGCACCGTGAGCCGCCGACAAAAGCATCTCGCTGTGAAGATTACAGCAAACGCGACGACGACAGGGTTGCACCTGCTGGTCGATAGTACCGGCATCAAGATGTTGGGCGAAGGTGAATGGAAAACGAAGAAGCATGGCGCGGACTACCGTCGGCAGTGGCGCAAGGTGCATTTGGGGATAGACGCCACGACCTTGGAAATCCGCGCCATTGAGGTGACGGACAATGCCACCGGCGATGCGCCGATGCTGCCATGCCTGCTCGAGCAGATTGGTGCGAACGAAGTCATCGCCAGTGTCAGTGGAGACGGCGCGTACGACACCAAGGGCTGCCATGATGCCATCGCGGGACGCGGCGCCCACGCCACTATTCCGACACGCAAAAATGGTAAGCCTTGGAAGGACCATCGACCGGGCGCTTCGGCCCGCAATGACATACTGCACGCCATCCGACGTCTTGGCCGTCTGATATGGAAGAAGTGGAGCGGTTAGGCGTCCACTTATGGAGGTGGACACCTATGCAAGAGACAGACTCAGAGTTTCACTTGGTAGTGACGGGCATACGGCGCGATGGCCGGCGCCGTTACGACGACGATTCGAAGCAGGCATTGGTCAAGGCCTGCCTGCGGCCAGGCGTATCGCTGGCCGGCATGGCACTCAAGCACGGCGTGAACGCCAACCTGCTGCGCAAGTGGGTAGTCGGTCATCAATTGGCGGTCGGCGCATTGACCAAGCCGGCGCCGAATCGGATGGATGCTTTCATCCCGGTGGTGTTGGGCAATGGCGGCGCTGGGGCAAATGCACAGGCCAAGCCGGTGCCAGACCGGATGGCCGCCACGGCAGCGCCGGCGCTGGCCACGCAGTCGGCGTGCTTGCGGGCGCAAATGCCCAACGGCGTCACGTTCGAGTTTGAGTGCGCGGACGGTGATGTGGCGCTGTTGGCGGCGCTTGTTGAAACACTGGGACGCTGCGATGTTTCGCCTCGACGCTGAGCTCAAGGTGTACCTGCACCGCGAGGCGGTCGACTTCCGCAAGAGTATCAACGGTCTGGCCGCGCTGGTCGAGCAATCGATGGGGCTGGACCCGTTTTGCAGTGCCGCCTACGCCTTCCGCAACCGCCGGTGCGATCGCATCAAGCTGCTTATGTACGACCGCACCGGCTTCTGGCTGCTGATGAAGCGCCTGGAGCAGGACCGCTTCGTGTGGCCACGGCGCACCGAGGCGGTGCTGGAACTGACGGCCGAACAGTTGCACTGGCTGCTCGACGGCATCGATATCGACGTGGTGCAGCGCCATCCGGTGCGGCAGTACCAGCACATCGCATAGCCAGCACCGCCGGCTGTAACAGTATCCCGACATTGTTCGCATTGTTACAATTTGACGTAAACCCATTTCGCCCTCGCAGCCGGTATCGTAGCGTGCATGAACGAACCGGTCTCCCACCCTGATTTGCCGCCCGAAGTCCAGGCCTACATCCGCGAACTTGAGGCGCGCAATGCCCAGCTGTCGGCGCGCGTGCGCCAACTCGAGGAGCAATTCCGCCTGGCGCAGCTCAAGCGCTACGCTCCCAGCAGCGAGAAGCGCAGTGAGCGGGTGTTCAATGAAGCCGAGCAAATGGGACCCGCGCCGCTGGTCGAGGCCGTGGTGCTGCCCGACACCGGCTTGCCTGAGGCTGCACCAGCGCATCCGCAAAAATGCGGACGCAAGCCCTTGCCGGCCGACTTGCCGCGCAAGCGCGTCGAGCACGACATCCCGGAAGCGCAGAAGATTTGCGCCTGCTGCCAGGGTGCGCTGCACCGCATCGGCGAGGACGTCAGCGAGCAGCTGCACATCCCGCCGGCGACACCATGGGTCTGGCAGCATGTGCGCTTTAAATATGGCTGCCGCCATTGCGACCGGCATGGTATCAGCGCGCCGGTCATGCGCGCCGCCATGCCGCCCCAGCCACTGCCGGGCAGCATCGCTGACGCGGCCACGATCGCCACCGTCATGACGGGCAAATACGCCGACGGCATGCCTTTGTACCGGATGGAGGCGGGTTTCGCGCGCGCCGGCATCGATCTGGGCCGGGGCACGATGGGGCAATGGATGATCGGTGCCGCCGAACGCCATCTGCAGCGCCTTTACCAGGCCATGCACGCGGTGCTGCTGGCGCAGCCGCTCATCCATGGTGACGAGACCACCGTCCAGGTGCTGCACGAGGATGGGCGCAGCGCGCAGAGCCAGTCATACATGTGGGTCTACCGCAGCGCCGAATCGAGTGCCGCGCCGGTGGTGCTGTTCGAGTACCAGCCTGGGCGCGGACAGCAGCATCCACAGACCTTCCTGCGCGGCTTCGCGGGCACCTTGATGACCGACGGCTACAGCGCCTGGCGCACGCTCGGCGGGGTATTGCATCTTGGCTGCTTCGCCCACGCGCGCCGTTACTTTGATGAAGCGGCCAAGGCCCAAGGCAAAGCCGATGGCCGTGCCCGCCAAGCGCTGGACATGATCGGCCGCCTGTACCAAATCGAAACGCTGGCCAAGGGCGCCTTGCCGGCCGGGCGCAGCCGCACCAAATACACCTTCGCCTTGCGCCAGCAGCACAGCCTGCCGGTGCTGGACGCGCTCAAGACCTGGCTCGATGAGCATGCTGAAAAAGTCCTGCCCAAGAGCCTGTTGGGTGAGGCGATCACCTATGCTCGCAACCAATGGATTTACTTGCGTCGTTACGCCGATGATGGCGACGCACCCATCGACAACAATCTCATCGAACGCGACATCCGCCCATTTACGACCGGCAGGAAAAATTGGCTGTTCAGTGCGACGGTGGCTGGCGCCCAGGCCAGTGCCGTCATCTACAGCTTGATGCTGTCCTGTCGCGCCTGCGGGGTCGAGCCTTACGCCTATCTGTGCCACGTGCTGACCGAATTGCCTGGCCGGGCCGATGGTGTCGATATCAGTGATCTGCTTCCGTTCAACTACGCAAAGAAACTGGCGCCGCAATAGCAAGCGGCGCTTGCCTGCAAGGTGCGGGGAATTGAGCGCTTACTGACATCTAACTGATTTCGGGTTGAATATTCTTGTCGTTCAGTCGACATTCGGACGTAGGCGACTGCGCGGCCCGTCGCCAGCGGCAGCGGCAGCGGCAGCGGCAGCGGCAGCGGCAGCGATGTTATTTCTGGTTTTTCGCGTAGCTCAACCATCCTTGGCCTCATTGAGTAGCGGGTGACGGAACTAGAGTTGATTTTGCTCAAGCACTATGTGACAGAGTTGGCAGAAAATCTCCGAATGGAAAAATTAACTTACGCAAGATACCGCATGGGTCTTGCTATGGACCGCATTGTTAAAGCGTCGACGGAGGAGGAGAAGCGCCGGGCAACTAAATGGGCTCTGGCATGGAGTCTCTCGACCGGTGTGGCTATTCCCTCATTCATAAAACTAAGGACACGTAGGTTTGCTAAATCGAAGCTAGAGCTCAGGAAAACCTTCGCGGACGGCGAGCATTGCCTGCTCCCGAGCATTGAGCATCCTGAGCCGCTCTCGCCACCATCCTGGGTCCAGCAGCAAGTTCGAGGCAACGGTTCTCTGTCGGTCAGCACCAACCGATTCAGTCGTGGTTGAACACGGCGGCGGGTCAATACGTTGGGCTCGGCAGTACTCAAGCGCATCGGCCAGCTCACCATCCTCGAGCATTTCCCGACACGCCTTTGCATAACTCAGTGCATTTTCCATTTGGTGATGCTCGATATTGAATAAAATCTGCGCAGTTTACTTGGCGCGAAGCCGCAAAAGATACGTAAATTGTCACACTGCGCAGGCTTAGGGTAAATGTCACCGAGGCCTTTGAAATTACTGTGCAGCTGCCACCGAGCTAGCCGGGGCAGAAGTCAGTCGCTCAATCATGGAATGAATGGCTGTCATTTGTACCCCTGACTTAAACGCATAACTGGCGCCGGTGTATCCGGTCCAATCCCAGCATCCTTTTTCATTCAGGAGCGGCAAATCGTCCACCTGTGGGTATAGCACTATGATGTTGTTAGTGTCAGCCCAGTCGTTGTAGCTGCTCTTACCGTAAAAGTCATCCTGGACGTATTTCGCCGACTGTAGGCAGCCGTGGAAGGCAACGTGGACCTTGCAGCCACCACTGGTGCAGCTGGCAGGCACGTAAAGGAAGGCGTCTTCAGCCATGCTTGAACCGGCGTTTGCGAACTCGCGCTGGTTGAACGTGAGCAGCTGTCCTGTACGAGCCGTGGCCGCTGGCTTGAGCGTACCGTATATTTGGCTGAGTATTTGACCAGGCTGATCGTACGGGGCCTTGCCCACAGTGCAATGACTAATGAACGGAGCTGCGTTCACTTCGCATGTGTTTCCGAACGCTGGTGTGATGAGCGCATGTCCTGACGGGACGGTTTTGACGTACTTCACATTTTTATTTGGAACACCGATCCCCTGGAAAAACGCGACTGTGGTGTTCACTGCTGGCTGGTATACCACTTTGTCATTAGTTCCACTAAATACGTAAATCCGGCTCTTCTTTAGGTTCGCCACCGGGTCTATCTCCCCCATCGTCGCGAAGCTTTGCGCCGCTGATACCATCAGCGTAGAGGACAACGGCCAGGTAAAAGGCATTCCCATGCAACTGAAAATACCTGGAAGATTAAAATATTGGCCCGCTGCACAGTAATACGGGCCGCCGGCGACGATACCAGAGCCGACGACCGAGCCCGAATAGGCCACCTGATATTGCACTGCCATAAATGCCCCGGAGGACAGGCCTGAGACGGACGTTGCGTCAGTACTCGCGCCTAAGGCTGGTAGCGGGTTGCTAGCCTGTACCGATGCGGACAGAGTAGCGGCGAAGGCGATAGCGAAGAGTGAGGACAGAATTTTCATTGCAGCTCCTAGTGAATATTTCAATTGGGGCCAACGTCAACGCAAAGTGCTTCGTCACAAAATTGCTGCGACGCACAATAAGACGTTTCCGATACTCCCACAAAAATCCGACTAAAAACTCAATCAATGTCACCGGTGGTAAAAATACAAATATTCTGGAGCACTAACAATTGCCGAATGCCACGCTAGGTGATGAGAAAGCAAAATCGGGCCCGCTGACCCTCCGCGCTGTTACAGAGGGAGTATTCCTAGACAGCCCCGGGTAGCCAGCAACCCTACGTTCCCAAATGCCATCATGCGGGCAGATGCAATGTCTGCACCTAGCGGCTAGAACGGAGGGCATGGCCCCCATCCGGCGAGGTCAGTCCAGTTTGAAGGGAGCATTTCCTGCTCTGGATAGTTCCGTATTTTTGATCAATACCGCGACAGAACCTTCCTAGCTGTACAGGCGGCGCTATTACAAGCGGCACTGTCTTAGTCGCCCTAGCCACGCTCATTTTGAACCACCTTCAGCCACGTCGGGACAGCGAGTCAGAACTCCTCCCACTCGTCGGCGCCTCCCACAGGCGTGAAGGCGTCGCCCCTCACCTTCGCGGCCACCAATTGGCGTTCGGGCCGCGCAACGATTTTGGCTGCTGGTTTGACTGCGGTCTTTTGGGTCGGCCGCAAGGCAGGTTTAGCGGATGTCGACAACACTCGTGACACTACCGCCGGGCGCTGTCTAGTTTCATCGAGCTTAAAGATGCTGACTGCCAGGGCCAGCTTCGTGGCCTGATCCTGCATCGCCTCAGCCGCTGCTGCGGCCTGCTCCACCAGAGCCGCGTTCTGCTGCGTCACATGGTCCATTTGCGCGATGGCGTCGTTGATTTGCTCGATACCGTGAGTCTGCTCGCTGCTCGCGCTACTGATCTCGGCCATGATATCGGTCACCCGGCGGATGCTGTCGACCACCTCGTCCATCGTGCTACCGGCCTGCCCCACTAGTCGCGTACCGGCCGCCACCTTACCGACCGAATCGTCAATCAATGCCTTGATTTCCTTAGCCGCGCCGGCCGAACGCTGCGCTAAGTTACGCACCTCCGACGCCACAACCGCGAAGCCACGTCCCTGCTCGCCGGCGCGCGCCGCTTCGACCGCAGCATTGAGTGCCAGGATGTTGGTCTGGAACGCTATACCGTCGATCACTCCGATAATGTCGACGATCTTCTTGGACGACTCGTCGATTGAAGCCATTGTGCGCACCACGTCCGACACCACGGCGCCGCCGCGCACCGCCACATCCGACGCCGACGCTGCCAGTTGGTTGGCTTGGCGCGCATTGTCGGCATTCTGCTTGACGGTCGATGTCAGCGCTTCCATCGACGACGCGGTCTCCTCCAACGAACTGGCCTGCTGCTCGGTGCGCGAGGACAGATCGAGGTTGCCGGCGGCGATCTGGCATGAGGCGGTGGCGATGTTGTCCGTCCCTTGTCGTACGTCGCCAACGATGGTCACCAGGTTGGTCGACATATCGTGTAGCGCTTGAAGTAACTGGCCCGGCTCATCGGCAGCATAGCTAGTAGCAGCCGTATGATCGTGGTCGACCAGGTCTCCGTCGGCCACGCGCCGCGCCACTGCAACGGCCTTGTTGATTGGCTGTGTGATGCCACGCGTGAGCCACCAAGCGAATAGCACGCCAAAGGAGACCACCAGCACAGCTAGTAACATCAGCAGGTTGCGACTTCGGATAGCGACGGCATCATTCTCGGCGGCAGTGTCGTCAATGATCTTGCGCTGGTGGTCGAGCAGCGCCTGAAGGCCTTTTTCATACTGGACCGACAGCGGCAAGAACTCTTGATCCATCAGGCGCTGGGCAGTGGCCGCGTCGCCGGCCGCTTTAGCTTTAGCGATGGCGTTACGTGCGGCCATGTACTTGTTGCGTGCCTGCGCTACTGCGTCAAGCATCGCCCGGTCCTCCTCGGTAGCGAGTTCATCGATTTTCTTGAGCAGCTCACCGACGATGTGCGTGGAGTTGGCAGTATCGGCCGCGAAGAACTCGCTCAGCGTTGAGTCTTCACTCTTGGCAATGGCACTTGTCCGGCGAATGCCAGCGAAGACGTGGCGGTACATATCGCTTAGCATACGCTCCTTGGCCACCGGCACGTCCATCATGGCGCGTGTGGCGCCAGCCACGCCTTGCAGGCGGTAAATGCCCAAACCAGTGATCAGGATCAGGACGGCGAGGATGACAGTGAAACCCATACCCAAGCGCTTGCCTATGTTTAGGTTACTGAAGTTCATATGCGTATCTCCCAGTCAGTTTTATGGTTTCCATTCCATAGTAGCCCTGCCAGGCGCTACAGACCAGCCTATTTTCAACAGGCCGATTTCATGCACAGCTTTCCCCCATTTACGCCAAGTGAATCAATAATTGACTTGGAACAAAGGCCTATATTGACAATCAAACCCAGTTGGTGGAAAAGTCTTCACCTCCTCGGCTGTCGCGTGCAGAAAGGTTCCCTATTGGGCACTAGCTTTGCGAGGCTAAACCGAAGGCACATCTTATAGTGGAAGTGAACCTATATCAGCTCTCGTACGATTTCGAAGGTAATCAGGACGATATGACATGGATGCTACGCGCTTTGGACCGTATCATCCCTCGAACGATAGGAGAAATAATTAATGTGAATAAGTAATCTGAAGGGATACCTTAAGGTTCGCGTGGTTGCCAATAAAATAACAATGGACTGGATGGCCAACTTTTAGAGCACCGTATCGTTATTTTGCGTCCGCAGTTTCATATTTTCCAACTTTAGTGACCGACAAAACGCAATGAGCTAAGCATCTAGACGTCGTGATGATAAAGCGGTCCCTGCAAAGGGTGCCGATATACAGACGCGCTGCCACCCATTTCTGCCGATCGCAGCGGGGCGATTGGCAGGAGTAGCGCTGGATGAGACCGGCATTAAGACAGCATTTCCTTTCAATCCATGTGGCGTATCGAATGAACATTCCTGAAGATTTCCCGCGTGACCATGACGTTTCGAAGCCCTCAGGCACCGAACCAAAACTACCAGCATGGTTCGACAAAATAACTGGTACATACGTTAGTACCGGGCCTGACGAGGAGGTTGCTAAACGGTTCGACATATGCGACGACTTAGCTTCACAACTCGTCGATAAATGTCGAAAAAATCGCAACTCCAAATACTTGCAATTGTCGGAGGTTCAAATTTTGGAGCGCCTATTGGCACAACTGCTTGGTACCGGGTGGGGTAGCGATGCTGAAATGTATTGGGTAGTTCGACGAGTCGCCACATCTCTCGGATGGGAGACTCCAAAAAACGCCACCGTTTTGGCAAGCAAACTTGTCGCGTCCTAAGATGCGTCTGTTGGTCTTCTTAGATTTTGACGACGTACCTGCTGTTCACCGAAAGCAAAATGGCAAAAATGTCGTATTCGCATACGAAGACGAGGCGCTCGATGACTTGCCGGAATTATGGGAATGGTACTTCCATTATTCAACTCGCGCCAATCTGCTAGCACTGCATGACGAATTCGTACCCGAGTACATAATCTGCTCGTCGTGGACATCGCTTATGTCTCGCGAGCAGATTTGTGAGGTACTGCGAAGAAGTAACCTCGACTGCGTCGCGGAAAATCTTCATATAAAATGGCGCACGCCCTATGCAGACAACTCATACAGGCTGACAGGGATTGAGGCGTGGTTAGATGCGCACAACCTTGCAACGCCTCGTCCGTATGTCATTGTTCAGGACGAATCGCCGGTTGGAGCATTCGATCAATTGCCCGGTCAGCGCTTACGGGAATGCGCCTATCAGCTCGACGAATTGCTGTTGGCGGCGATCTGCGCAGTCATCAGCGGGGCCGAGAGCTGGACGACGGTTGTCGAATGGAGCGAAATGAAACTGGATTGGCTGCGCCAGCACCTGCCATTTGTTAACGGGGTCGCGCCGCATGAAACGTTCGGGCGTTTTTTTTCGCTACTCGACGCGACGCAGTTCGAAACGTACTTCGTACGATGGATGAGCGTGATGTGCCCTACACTAGACGGACACCACATTGCAGTCGATGGCAAGGGCGTAGGCCGTACGGATGACGGAAAGAGCAGCGCGATTCATTTAGTGTCGGCATGGAGTAGCGCGAGCGGTTTGAGGTTGGGTCGAGTACGGACCGCCGAAACAAGTGCCGAGATCGCCGCGATACAGGAATTCTTGGCCGCACTGGAGTTCAATGGCGCCATCATCACGATCGACGATATCGGCAGTCAGCACGAAATCGCCGCTGATATCGTCGCCAGGGACGCCAATTATGTGCTGGACGTGAGCGACAATCAATCCGGATTGGCCGAGGCTATCAAACGGTGGTTTGATGACGCCGATGCTGGCAAGATTGACCGCCCGTTCTGGGACCACATTCAGACCGAAAAAGATCACACGCGGATTGAAACCCGGCGCTGCCGGGTTACCAACGACGTCGACCGCCTTGGCCCAAAAAACCTACACTGGGCTGGTCTGCAGAGCCTGATCATGATCGAATCGACGCGCGAATTAATCGATCGAGAAGGTGGGTGCACGGCTAACGTCGAACGGCAATATTACGCCAGCAGTCTGTCGGCAAAAGCGGCACACCTGGCCCATACTCTCCGGGCAAAATGGGGCACCGAAAATTGCATGCACTGGATGCTCGACGTTGCATTTCGCGAGGACGATAGTCGCATCCGCGTCGGCGCAGCCGCACAGAACTTCGCCATCCTCCGCAGAATAGCCCTTAATCTACTAAAAAACGAAAAGACTACCAAGCTCGAAATAGCCAGCAAACGCTTAAAAGCGGGCTGGTGCACCGACTATCTTGCCAAGGTCCTAGGCCTGCGAACCTGATCCTTCTAGTTCGCCCTGCGGTCATGCGCAATCGTCACGGTGAGATAATATCGCGTCGGCTCCAACAGTCGACCGACGACAGCAACGAAATTGGTATTCCTGACCTTGCGCAATATCGAAAAAGACTGGAAGATGGCCCTGCGGACCTGGAAGCAAGCGTTCAACGGCTTCGGCATCATGTTTCGCGAAAGATTCACGAACTCAATTCAGTAGAACTGAACCACCAGAGGCCAGCCCACAAAAATCCTGAAATGCTCCGGGCCTAACAGCGAAGGACGCACGCCTAAACCAAACCCGAGGTGGGGCAAAATGAGTGTGGTTCAGCTAAATTGAGAGATGGGAGGAGCGTACATGATTAGCGCAAATGATCTCAGAAGCATTCCAATCTTTCATGTGCTTGATCAGCAGGTATGCGAGAGGTTTAGTGCAACGGCCGCTGATCTATGGCTGAATGCTGGAGAGTGGTTAGTGCACGAAGGGCAACCATCAAGCTTCTACGTTCTTCTACAAGGTAGTGTAGCGATCTCGAAGGAATTAAACGGCCGGGCCCAGGTTCTTCACACCTCCCCTAGCGGCGTCTACTTTGGAGAAGTGCCAATTTTCCTTGGCAGTCCCTCGCTGGTTTCGATTCAAGCACAAGAGCCGTGCCGTGTTGCCAAATTTAAGCAGCAACAAATTCAAGAGTTAGTTCGGAACTTTCCATTGTTCGGTGAGGCCCTTTTCGCAGTAATAAATGAACGACTCTCTATGGTCCAGGGCATTGCAAAGGACACGCCAAGTGCTCGGGTGCAATTACGAGGCGAAACAAAGGATCGAGACTGCCATACTCTCAGGTCGTTCCTTTTTGCCAACCGCATTCCCTTTGAGTGGCTTCCCGCAAACGCAGCCAATCGGGACCAGCCTATAGAGATTGAGATCGAGGGTAAAAGATTTGATGGCGAAGTCTCATTGCGGAGAATTGCAGAGGCACTGGGACTTCCAACGCATCCGACCCTCCACTGCTACGACTTTGTAATCGTCGGTGCGGGCCCCGCCGGGATGGCCGCTGGTGTCTATGCAGCGTCGGAAGGCTTGAGTACGCTCATTGTAGAGCGAGCTGCAGCAGGTGGACAGGCGGGGTCGTCATCGAAAATTGAAAACTATCTCGGATTTCCGGGGGGGATTTCAGGGGACGAACTCAGCGGTAAAGCCTATCGGCAGGCAAGGCAGTTTGGCGCAGAGATCATCCTTACCCGGCAGGTGACGTCTATCGCGCATGACAGCAAGCGCTTTTGCATCAGCATCGATGGATCAGAAACACTTCATGGCAAAGTAGTGCTCATTGCCTCTGGCGTAGAATGGCGTCGGCTCAGAGCGGAGGGTGTCGACCGACTACTTGGCCGTGGCGTTTTCTATGGAGCATCGAGGACGGAGGGTAGCTTGCTAAACGGCAAGCAGGTTTACATAGTTGGTGGAGGGAACTCCGCAGGCCAGGCAGCCATGTTTCTGTCAGGACATGCCGCTGAGGTCCACATTGTGGTCAGGGGCCCTGGCCTAGCTGCAAGTATGTCGCGTTATCTGATTGATCGACTTGAGGCAAAGGGCAACATTCATTTACAAACCCATACTGTCGTTGACAAGGTGGAAGGTGAGGAATCATTGGAGCGCCTGGTGCTACGCAAGCAAGCGCTCAATTGTGGTGTCCACTTAGTGACGAAGCCAGCGGATGCTTTGTTCATCATGATCGGGGGCGACGCGCGCACAGAGTGGCTACCACTTGAAGTTGAGCGTGACTCAAACGGCTACATTCGAACCGGACAACAAGTCTCGACATGGTCCCTACCGCGCAGTCCATATCCGCTAGAAACCAGCATCCCCGGCCTATTCTGCGCCGGAGATGTTCGCTCCGGTTCTATAAAACGAGTTGCCAGCAGCGTTGGAGAGGGCAGCATGTCCGTCTCCTTTGCACATCAGTTTCTCGAAGGAATGCCCGACTCCTGAATATTTTCCCAAAAGAGTCTAGGTGTAACGACCTGAGTTTGAAACGGCTCGATAGTATTTCAGCTGATTTTAGGCCGAGAATGCAGCAGTATTCGCGACCATTAAAGAAACCTGAAGGCCCTAACCTGTGAGCCAAAGTGGGACTGGTCCAGCGTGCACGAGATCCTTCTTGTGGCACTTGGCGGTCCAACATTTTCCTCCACCGCCTACACTCGTGATGAGTACGCCAACAATCTGCAAGCTCCAGTTTTACCGTCGAATTTGCATAGTTCGATGCAAGGAGATTTCACGCTCATGCGTCAAGCTCCTGTAGTCATCGAAGGCGGCCAAGTGACTGCTGCACACGAATTATATTGATAAGTGTACGGAGGGCAGGATGATTGTGTCTTCTGCTGCTGTAGTACATATGAAATGGCTCCCCTTTCACGGAATATTCGGGTAACACTTTCCGCAAGCTGCCATTTTCCAATTCCTCGGTTATGCGTTGCTCCAGCAAATAAGCCAGGCCCACGCCAGCTTTCGCTGCAGCGACAGAGGTCGCCGTGTCATTAATTGTAATCAAGCCAGGAACTCTCACATTGAACCGCACTCCTTCGCGTGAAAGCTCCCACTTATAGCTTGAATTGTCACCCAGCAATAGCTGAAGACAATTATGATTTACCAAGTCGTCAGGGTGTGAAGGGACGCCTCGATTTTTGAAATAAGCAGGCGCTCCGACAACAATCCATTGTTGCGGCCCACTTAACGGGACGGCAACCATATCCTCGGGGACATAGTGCCCATATCGTATCCCTGCATCATAACCTTCCGCCACGATATCAATCGGCCTATCTTCGACGACTACCGTCAGGCGCACGTCGGAGCAAACCTTAGAGAATTCAGGGAGAGCTGGTTCAATTAACAAGTGCGCGGCGTCCGCAAAAACGTTGATTCGCAGCTCGCCATAACGACCTGCGCCAGGTGCGTCGACCTCAGCCAATGCGCGCCCAATTATGTCAAAACCCTCCTCCAAACCCTGCGCGAGTTCGCGACCGGTATCAGTAGGGGAAACAGAGCGGTTCGAACGGTTGAGTAGCTTTGTGGCCATCCGATCTTCCAACCTGCGCATGGCATGACTCACAGCTGAGGGTGTCAAACCCAGCTGAATGGCGGCCCCCTTGAAACTGCGGGTTCGCATAACAGTCAAGAAAACTCTGAGATCAGGAAGATCAATACGGTCAAATAGGGTCATAAGTGAATTAAAATCATTGCGATGATGAAATGACCTCATCTCAAATCATATCACAGAGGTTCCGATTCGAGCTATAACTATGGCCTTAACTGAACTGCGCTAATTCCTGCCAACTAAAACAGCAAGTTATCATCATCCGCGCAGTTCAAAATTAGCGACCTGGGAAGGAAGCACGTACTGTCTACCGGCGGCTTTGCTGCCATAGGTTCAGCCGTAGCGATGGCATTAGTGACGCAAGGAGTGAGGAGCGCTGTGAACCACAAGCCGGCAGACTGTGTCGGTGCATTCCTTTTCCTCACATCAGAGGATTAATCTGGATAGTTCATTGGATAGACACTCGAAATCAACGGTGGGCAATTTATGCCATAAAAATACAAAATAAAATAAAACAGAGATTACTTCCTCCCCGGAAGTCACGTACATATCATGTTGTGTTATCCCCACTGGAGTAAGCTCACTTTCACCCGAATTGGTGTCAAATTCTAAAACCTATAGTGCATGCTATTGAGCGGTTCTATCCCATTGATTTCTCTGGCGCAACTAGGACTCAATAGGCATACGCAGAATTCGGAAAGAATAATTCGCCAACGCCGAATGATGTAACTCCACCCAATTGCGATATTTATATAAATCAGATTTAAGCGTCACTCTAATCCCCTTCCCCCTTTCGTACCTCTTTGCTCACTTTTTGCCCACTTCAGATTATGAATAGCGTTCCCAATAGCAGTTCCCAGATGCCACATATCATTGCGCCGTATGGTGCCGGCTTGGCCGATCTGGCGTTGGCCATCGGCGGACTGGCCATAGGCACCGGCGAGTTCGCCTCCATGAGTATCCTGCCCATCGTCGCCAACGACCTGCACACCTCGCTGCCCGACATGGGCCATATGATCAGCGCCTACGCACTCGGTGTTGTCATCGGCGCGCCGCTGCTTACCATCTTCTTCGCGCGCACGCCGCGCCGGCTGCTGCTGGTCTGCCTGATGTTGATGTTCTCGCTGGGGAATCTGATGGCCGCGCTGTCGACCAATTACAGCATGCTGATCGCCGCGCGCTTCCTGGCCGGCATCCCGCATGGCGCGTATTTCGGCGTGGCCGCGCTGGTGGCCGCGTCGATGGCCGAACCGGAAAAACGCGGCCAGGCCGTGTCGCGCGTGATGCTCGGCCTGACCGTAGCCAACATCATCGGCGTGCCGATGGCGACGTGGCTGGGGCAGGGCCTGGGCTGGCGCTCGGCCTTCTTGGCCGTCGGCGCGATCGGCCTGCTGACCATGCTGATGGTGCGCATCTTCGTGCCGAAAGTGGCGGCCGGCGATTCCAGCCCGATGCGCGAGCTGGGCGTGTTCCGCCGTCTGCAAGTGTGGCTGACGCTGCTGATGGTGGCGATCGGCTTCGGCGGCCTGTTCGCCGTCTACACCTACATCACGCCAATTTTGCTGGAAGTGACGAAAGTGTCGCCGTGGGTGATCTCGGTGCTGCTGGCCCTGATCGGCGTCGGCATGACCATCGGTAACGTGGTCGGCGGCTGGCTGGCCGACCGTTCTCGGCTGTGGACCATCTTCGGCATGCTGATCTGGAACGCAGTCGCGCTGACGGCGTTCTCTTTCACCTGCGTCAACGTGTGGGCCGTGGCCGTGAATATGTTCGCGTTGGGAGCCGGCATCGCCGTGGTACCGGCCGTGCAGACGCGCTTGATGGACGTGGCCGGCGACGCGCAGGCCGTGGCCGCCGCCCTGAATCATTCCTCGTTCAACATCGCCAACGCGCTGGGCGCGTGGGCCGGCGGTACAGCCATCTCAATGGGACTGGGACTGCGTTCGACCGGCTGGGTTGGCGCCTTGTTGGCTCTCGGTGGCATAGTGGTGCTGGGCGCGTCTGTCGCAGTCGACCGACGTCGCACGGACGTGACAATCGCCATGCTTACTCGATTCACAGCGTAACCGCTGCACGATACAGTTCGAAAAACAGAGATCCCCAGTTGAAAACACGTTTACACAAAATCCCGCGCCACCGCCAAACATGCTACGGCCACAATTGCGCCCCAAACCAGTACTAGGAAATAACTATGAATCGCAACATCGCTTCCCACAACCCCGCAATTCGGCAGGACATGGCCAACTTAATCACGCGCGTTCCCGAGCCAACCATGTCGGGGCCGAGCCCGTTCCTGCTCATCGCTCACCACGGTCCTCAGACGCTGCCACCGAATAATGATGGGTTACCGTTTACTCGGCATCCCCACCGAGGCTTTGAAACGGTCACCTTTATACGGCATGGAGCCCTGATGCATGAAGACAGCAGAACGGGTTCGCGGGTTGTGCATGCGGGCGGAGTGCAGTGGATGACGGCTGGGTCCGGCGTAACTCACAACGAGTCCGCACCGCTTGAGCTTCGGCGCGACGGCGGTTATCTAGAAGTGCTGCAGCTCTGGGTCAATCTTCCGAGTCGTCTGAAGGGGGTAGCGCCGAACTATGTCGGGCTGGAAGCCTCCAATATTCCGAACGTATCGATGGACGCAGGCCGAGTTAGCGTACACGTGGTTGCCGGCCGGTTCGGCGATACAGAAGGCGCAATGCAGTCACTGACGGATACCACTATGTTGACGATCGAATTCAACGCCGGCGGCATGGTTACACTGCCTGCGACAGTCGGCCGTTCGATCTTCCTGTACGTCGTTGAAGGCGCAATCAGCATCGGTGGCCAGACGATCGAGCAACACACTCGTATCGAATTCGACCAGGGCGGCGATGAGATCACCCTTGGGGCAACGGATAACGCATATGTCATCTATGGTCACGCTCCACTGATCGACGAGCCAGTCGCTGCACGGGGCCCCTTCGTCATGACGACTTACGAGGAGGTTGTAGAGGCAGTCCGGGACTTTCAGGACGGTCTCTACAACTGACGACCAGAAATATAGAGAAAGCGCCTCGGAGTCTGGGCGACGGAACTGCTTCTTGCTATAGGAGGGCTGTGTGACAGCCCAAACATGTTATCCGGCAGTGATCGGCAGCGCTCATGACTTCGAGCGAACTAGACGAGCCCCTGTTCTTTTAGCCGACGGTATAGTGTGCGTTCGCTGATTCCCAAATGAACAGCCAACTCCTTCCGCGTACCGCTGAAGCTGGGGAACAGCTCGGCAAGCGTGGAGCCAGCGTCATGAAGCGCCACGCTGGCAGTAGCGCTACGGCCAGGGGGTGCGACGGGCAGATGCTCGACACGTATTACACCATCGTCGGCAAACAAACTGGCCCTCTCCAGAACATTACGCAACTCCCGGATATTACCGGGCCAAGTGAGTTCCTGCAGCGCCGCCAGTGCGCGGGCATCCATTGTAAGTTTGCGTTTCCCTGCACCCATACGTTGCAGAAACGAATGGACCAGTAGAACGATATCTTCCGCTCGCTCCCGCAGCGGTGGTAATTGAATTGGAAAAGCACTGATGCGGTAATACAGATCTTGCCGAAACTCTCCCTGCGCCATCATCTTTTCTAGCGGCTTGTGAGTTGCGGCAACTAGCCTGAAATTCGCATCTTGGGTTTCGACACTACCGACCCGTCGGTACGTCCCTGATTCGATTAAGCGTAACAGCTTGACTTGCATCGCCAGCGGCACATCACCTATTTCATCGAGGAATAACGTACCGCCCTGGGCCGTCTCGACCAGACCCGGCTTGCGCGAGGTTGCCCCTGTAAAAGCTCCCTTCTCATGGCCGAACAATTCGCTTTCAAACAGGGTTTCCGTCAATCCTGAGCAATCGACCACCACGAACGGGCCGGTGGACCGCTCACTGGTCTCATGTACGGCACGCGCAAACAACTCCTTGCCAGTTCCGGACTCGCCAAGCAGCAAGACCGGCAACATCGAGGGAGCGACACGCTGAAGCGCCGACAGGGCCTGGTTGAACGCCGTCGAGCGGCCGACCAATCCCTCCGCGCTCGGACGTGCGGATGCACTGCGTACAACCTCAAGCCGTTCGACATACGCGGTGATCGTGCCGGCTTCGTCAAAAATCGGGCGCAACTCGACGGCGACGTGTTCCGGGCCGCGCGGCGTATGGTGAATGTGTAGCACGCGGTCCGGCCCACGCAGTTCCTGCGCTTTTTTCATTGGGCAATGTTCACCAGCTTGGTCACAGGGCACCTCGTAATGGTGTGAAATGCGATAGCATTTTTGTCCAATAAACGGTTGGTCCCTGGCGCCGAACTGTCGCTGATACGCGACATTCGCTGCCAGGATGTTGTAATCAGGATCGAGCACGATCATCGGATGTATTTCGTGTTCAAGAAACGAGATTAACAACTGCACCATAGGGTAGCGCAGCGATGGCTCGACGAGGGGGATAAGTTGGGTTGGCATTTGGGCTCCTGACATCTCATCATAGTCACCCAACACTGCCAGTACGTCAAGTGGCACTGCCATTGGCAGTATCCGCCTATCTATTCCAAATTAGGCCGATGAACGATAGCCAATAAAAAATTATATAAATCAAATACTTGCCATCCATTTTGCAAAGAAGCTGACTCTGGCACAGGTTTTGCTGTATGTGCCTTATCCCCACGAAGGAAGAGACAGATCATGACCGCAACACCACTGCATGTAGAAGGCTTTTTTGATCCCAACACCAGCACCGTAAGTTATCTAGTGCTGGACCCGGTTAGCCGCCATTGCGTATTGATAGACAGCGTGCTCGACTACGATCCGAAGTCGGGCCGTACCAGCACGGCATCGGCCGAACTTCTAATCGCCCGAGTCGCGGCGTTGGATGGCAAGGTCGAGTGGATATTGGAGACCCACGTTCATGCGGATCATTTGACAGCCGCGCCTTACCTTAGGAACGCGCTGGGCGGCAAGATAGCCATTGGCCAACACATCGCCGCCGTTCAGCAGACATTTGGTACGCTGTTCAATACCGGCGTCGCGATGGAGCGCGACGGCAGCCAGTTCGACCATCTGTTTGCAGATGACGAACAATTTTCCATTGGGACACTGCAGTGCCGTGCACTTCATACACCTGGCCACACACCTGCCTGCATGACCTATGTCATCAGCAACGGTAGCCAAGATGCTGCTTTTGTCGGCGACACCTTGTTCATGCCGGACTACGGCACAGCGCGTTGCGACTTTCCAGGCGGAGATGCTCGCACGCTTTACCGTTCCATTAACAGGGTACTCAGCCTATCCGAGGATACGGTGCTGTACATGTGCCACGACTACCAGCCGGGCGGCCGCGAGGTGCGCTACGTCAGTACCGTCAGCGAAGAACGCGCCGCCAATGTCCATGTGCATAACGGTATCAGCGAAGATGAGTTTGTGGCCATGCGCACCAGACGCGACGCATCACTAGGAATGCCCACCCTGCTTCTGCCATCGGTACAGATAAATATGCAGGCCGGTCATTTCCCAGAACCCGAAGCGAATGGCATTCGCTATCTAAAAATTCCGCTCAACGCGGCTTAACATTTGAAAATTGATTACGCGGGAACATCTATGGAAATACATCAACTAACGCCGGACTTATCGGTATCGGCTCAAATCCTTCCGGAGGATCTGGCTGCGCTTCAAACAGCCGGAATTCAGTCCGTCATCTGCAACCGTCCGGATGGCGAAGCTGGCGACCAACCCTTGTTCGCTGAGATTGAACGGGCCGCGTTGGCCTTGGGCATTCGGGCGCACTACCTCCCGGCCGAATCGGGGAAGGTAACGGATGAACAAGGCATCGCCTTCGGAAAGATACTTTCCCAGCTGCCAAAACCGGCACTGGCATATTGCCGTACGGGAATGCGCTCGACTACGATGTGGGCACTGTCGCAGGCAAATCAACAGCCACTCCCGCATATCGTCGATGCTGCAAGGAAGGCTGGTTTCGATATGAAGGGAGTCGTGCGTCGTCTACTCAATCGCGGCCGCACGCCTGTGGACCTGGCAGAGGTGTCGCATGCGGTAGTCATCGTCGGCGGCGGCGCCGCCGGCATCGCCACCGCCTCCAGCCTGCTGGCACGCCATCCCGGTCTCGACGTCGCTATTATTGATCCAGCCGACGTCCATTACTATCAACCAGGTTGGACTTTGGTGGGCGGCGGTGTATTCGATGCTCCGGAGACCGCTCACACCATGGCACGCACAATCCCGCGCGGAGCGCACTGGATCAAGTCTGCCGTGGCTGCGTTCGAGCCTGAGAGCAATGCCTTGATTCTCGACGGATGTAGAGTCGTCAAATATGAACAATTGGTAATTTGTCCTGGACTCAAGCTCGATTGGCAGGCGATCGAAGGCCTACCCGAAACTTTGGGGCGCAATGGCGTCACTTCAAACTACCTGTTCCATCTTGCACCCTATACCTGGGAACTCGTGCAACGCCTTCGCGGAGGCCGCGCAATTTTCACGCAGCCCCCGATGCCGATTAAGTGCGCTGGGGCGCCACAAAAAGCAATGTACTTATCGGCGGATCACTGGAAGCGCCAAGGTGTGCTGGACCAAGTGAATATCCAATTCTGCAGCGGTGGCGCTGTATTGTTCGGCGTTTCCGACTATGTGCCAGCACTGATGGAGTACGTCGACACGTACGGAATCGAACTTAATTTCAGCTACACGCTAACCAGCGTTGATGGGCCTGCAAAGATCGCCACCTTCAGCCGTACCGGGTCCAATGGTATCAAGGAGTTCGTCAAACGCCCCTTCGACATGCTACATGTAGTGCCTCCACAAGTGGCACCAGATTTTATTCGCGTCAGCCCGCTAGCAGACGCTGCTGGCTGGCTCGACGTGGACCCCGCGACACTACGGCACAAACAGTGGGACAACATTTACGGTCTGGGCGACGTCGCCAATTCGGGCAACGCCAAAACAGCAGCCGCCGCCCGGAAACAAGCGCCTGTTGTTGCACACAACGTACTGGCCTCGATGGGAAAGGCACGCGGTATCGCTCGCTATGATGGCTACGGCTCCTGCCCACTAACGGTGGAGCGCGGCAAGATAGTGCTGGCGGAATTTACCTATGGCGGTAAGGTAGCCCCGAGCTTCCCGTCATGGCTCATTGATGGAACGCGTCCGTCGCGGTTGGCTTGGCTACTTAAGGAGCGCATCCTGCCCCCTCTTTATTGGAAAGGCATGCTGAAGGGCCGTGAGTGGATGGCGAAACCCGAATTGGCGGATCTATGACCGCAAGCAGACAAATGGAGGGGATACTATGATCATTATCTTGCTGCTCGGACTTACGGTAGGCATTATTCTGGCACTCACCGGTGCCGGTGGAGGCATTCTAGCAGTGCCATTACTCGTCTTCGGTGCAGGATTAAGCATGGCCGAAGCCGGCCCTATAGGTTTGCTAGCGGTCGGCTTGGCAGCGACCTTGGGTGCAGTGATGGGACTCAAGAGCGGCATGGTGCGCTACAAGGCAGCCATGCTTATCGCTGGGGTGGGAATAGTTTGCTCCCCTTGCGGCCTATGGCTCGCACAGCGTAGTCCGAATCGGCCGTTATCGGTTGTGTTTTCCATGGTCCTGCTCTACGTTGCATTCAAGGTATATCAGCGATCCAGTTCCGACTCTGCCACACCAGTAGCGTACAAAACGCTGCCACCACCGCCTTGCCAGCTGGACCTCGGGCGCGGAAAATTAAATTGGACTGCGCCCTGCGCCAGAGCACTTGCACTTTCAGGAGTTGTCGCGGGAACCTTGTCGGGATTGCTAGGAGTCGGTGGTGGCTTCGTCATGGTACCTGCGCTGCAACGGTATACGGACCTGACTACGCAATCCGTTGTAGCGACGTCGCTTGCTGTAATCGCGCTTGTCTCAATCGGAGGAGTTGCCGCCAGCGCCGCCTCAGGACACATGCAATGGGCAATTGCTTTGCCTTTTTCCGCCGGGGCTTTGGCCGGCATGATAGTTGGTCGCATGGCAGCATCAAAACTCCCAGGTCAACATCTACAAAAAGCGTTTGCAATAGTGTCTGCTTTAGTGGCCATGGCTCTTTTTACTAAGGCCATATTTTAGGCTCAGCGTATAAAAAGTGTTGGCGGAAATAGATTTCCTCAAATGCACCTTAATAGCAGATATGGTGCGCCGGCATGCGCTGACGCTCCAACTTATCCAGGCCCCTCACAACGCCATGTTAAGCCGTGTAGGCCTCGTTAGTTGCTTCACCGGCGTGATTCAGCACATGCTGCGGAACCAGTCCAGGAGGCAAACACCTGCAAGCAGATGGTTAGCGAGCCAATCCTGCATCCGCGCACGCCGCAGGAACCTATTCCCGAAAAAGGCAACTGCTGCGTGTGTCGACCAACCAGTTCAGCTCCGGCCAGACGGTCCATTACCTGATCTCGTCGGAGTACGCGTACGAGGCTAGTTCGGCGCAACTCAAATTCGGCAACGCCTCTAGTTTCCGTTGAGCATTCAAACGCTGATGACACTACATTTGTTCAGCCTGATATCTCAGTTGATCCTAAAGCCAGAGCAGCTATTGCCCAACCTCTTCATGTCTATCGCAGCGCTTGGGCTCGGCGTCGATACCCGCTCGGTGCTGGAGACTGGCGGCCGCGTTACCTTGGTCGTGGTGTTGTCGCTGGCGATACTCGCGGCTATCGGCTTCGGCCTGATCAAACTGCTGCAAATTTCCTAACATACTCAACCCATCGATGCATATCAACCATGAATCCACTATTAAAAAAAATTGCTGCCGCACTATACCTCCTGTCCCTAAGTGCCCACGCGGCGGACGACCTGAACACTGTACGCGCCGAGGCGACCAGAAAATTCGCCGGCCATGATGTGTTGAGCGTACGCGCTACTCCGATAAAGGGCGTGTTTGAGATCACGCTGGCGCCGGGGCAAATCGTCTACACCGATGCTCATGTCGACTATGCGTTGGCCGGCGCCCTGATAGACATGCACACGCAGGTCAATCTGACCGAGCAGCGCTTGGGGCAACTGCACCGGATCGACTTCACGAAGTTGCCGCTGGCGCAGGCCATCAAAACGATCCACGGTAACGGCGCGCGGAAAATCGCGGTGTTCTCCGATCCCGACTGTCCTTACTGCCACCGTCTCGAGCGCGACACACTGGCCAAGCTGGACAACGTCACTATTTACACCTTTCTGTTTCCGCTTGATCAGCACGCCGATGCGCAGCGCAAGGCCCGCTTGATCTGGTGCGCTGCCGACCGCTCAAAGGCGTGGCAGGACTGGATGCAGGATGGTAACCTTCCTGTAGCACGTGGAGAATGCGTGACGCCGCTGTCGGCCAATCTGGCAATGGGGCAACAGCTCGGCGTGCGCGCAACACCAACCCTGATCCTGTCAAGTGGCGAATTGCTACCGGGAGCCATCGACATCGAGACGCTGGAAATGAAATTGAAGTAGTAATCCCATCGTAAGCGTGATGCCAGAACCGCCTGGACATAGTTGGTGCTGGACTCCAGAGTAGTTCCCACTATTTTTTGGTGGAAACCACTATCGGCACAGTCGCCCGCCCCCCAGAATGACGAAAACTTTCGATAGGTATGATGTCGCTAGCGGAGGCATTACATGCCACGTAAAAGACAGTTGTATTCTGAAGAGCATAAGCGCGAGGCAGTCAAGCTGGTGGGCCAGCTTGGCGCAAGTAAGGCTGGTATCGCCCGCGACCTTGGTGTTGGCGCTGATTAGTTGGGTCGGTGGTGCGGAGAGGCCAACGTAGACGGGCAAGCGGCGGTGCCTAGAACGTTTCTGTGCATAAGTGTGAGCGCATGTGGCCTGAGCTGGCGAAGGTTAAAACGAAACGCGATATATTAAAAAGGCGCTCGGCTACTTCGCAGCCGACCTCAAATGAAGTACCGCTTCATTGCCGAGTATCGAACGATATGGCCAACGCGAAACATGTGCCGCTTGCTCGGCGTATCCACCATTGGCTTCTACGACTGGCTTGACCGGCCCGCAAGCCAGCATGAACGTGAAAATGCCCAGCTACTGCAAGCCATCAAGCAAAGCCATGAAGCCTGCGATGGCACATACGGTTCTCCACGCGTAGTGAGAGACCGTATCGATGCTGGACCGCGTTGCACGGCTAATGCAGGCCGCAGGTATTCAAGCACGGCACAAGCGCCGTCGCGCACCGAGGCAGCTTGAGATGACAGTGCACGCGATTGCGCCCAACCTGTTGGACCGGCAGTTTGACGCCACTAGACCAAATCAGAAGTTGGCAGCCCCGCACACCAATGGCGGTCTTACAGCATTGCTGCGAGCAGGCCCAGCTCCATCAATATCTAGTTCACCCGGTCAATGTTTTTGACGTCTACGCTCATTATCTTTTGTCCGCAGCGGAAAGCTTCAATGCAGAAATTTTAGCCATCCGGCGAGCGCCAATGCGACCAGACAGCTCCAGCTCGAAAACAGCCAACGCCAAATAGACAGATGCGGGACAAAACCAACGCCACGCACAAAGCCTGCGGTCATAGCTACGAACAACGCAGCGGCTACACCGTGGTCAGCATGGCCAAGTGCATCGGTCATCATAGGTGGATAAAGAGTAGAGACCAGCATGACAGTGACGGCAGTGGCAAGGCTGGGCAGATGGATGCTCGAGGGGGTGCGAACAACACTGGCTCGATCCATCATGATTGCGCCCTGTCGCTGTCACTCGCTTTGCGGCCAGTTTCATTCTCACCCCACATCGCGTTCAAAATAGCCAGCATCAACGCAAAACCAACCCCTAGTACCCACGCGAAATACCACATATTTACTGCTCCTTTG
>Ga0209847_1000234_pt1 | contig 23868 bp, 21 predicted proteins | sample OrgsoiDNA_201060_FD_185808 | JGI IMG/M metagenome (GOLD analysis project Ga0209847, IMG submission 185808) | Permafrost soil microbial communities from the Arctic, to analyse light accelerated degradation of dissolved organic matter (DOM) -... | ecosystem: Environmental > Terrestrial > Soil >... | reverse complement strand
TCACGCCATGGTCGAGCGCGCCGTCGCCGACGGTGCTGTACTGGAAACAGGCGGTTTTATCCCGCAGGGCAACGGTCATTTCTACCCGCCGACGCTGCTGAGTAACTGCCGCCAGGACATGGAAATCATCCAGGAAGAAATCTTCGGCCCGGTGCTGCCGGTGCTCAAGTACCGCGACATCGACGAAGCGCTGGCCATGGCCAACGATCACCAGTTCGGCCTGTCGTCGGTGCTGTACACCGAGAACTACCGCACCACCATGAAAGTCGCCAACGCCATCGAGGCTGGCGAGTTGTACGTCAATCGCACCCCGGCCGACCCGTACCAGGGCTTCCACGCCGGTTGGAAACGTTCGGGCCTTGGCGGCGATGACGGCAAGCACGGCATGCTCGAATTCACCCAGACCCGACTCGTCGTCATGAAGTACTGATCCACCCGTAACACGCCTCACGCCACACCTATAAAAACAATTATTTGGGGCGCCCGGACCACCGGGCTGCCCGAGGTCTCACAGATGTCCAAGCCTGCAACCACTGTTGCCGCTGTTCAGGGTTCGAACGCGGGTGCAAAAAGCCGCAGTGACAAGGGAAGTCGCTATTTCCAGTTGATGCTCTTGGTACTGGCCGCCGGGGCGATCTACCCGATCCTGTACCTGCGTCAGGTCTACCAGACCACCATGCTCGAAGTGTTCCAGATCAACCACAGCGAGCTGGGGTATCTGTACTCGATGCTCGGGACGATTTTCCTGCTCAGCTACTTGCCGAGCGGCTGGTTGGCGGACCGGATTGCGCCACGGTTCCTGATTTTCTTTTCGCTGGTGGCCACCGGAGCCCTGGGGCTTTGGTACTCCACGGCACCGTCGATGACCGGTTTGATGATCATCTTCGGTTGCTGGGGCCTGACCACCGGCCTGACGTTCTGGGCCTCGGTGCTCAAGCGGGTGAAGATGATTGCCCATCACACTGAACAGGGCCGGTTCTTCGGCATCCTCGACGGCGGTCGCGGCCTGGTGGAAGCCTTGCTGGCGACCGTTGCTTTGGGGCTGTTCGCCTTCGCCACCGAAACCCGTGGCGAGTCCGCCGCCGAAGGCTTCAAGCATGTGGTTTACCTGTACGCCTTCACCTGTATCGCCATCGGCTGCGTGCTGGTGCTGATCAAGGACCCGAAGTCGATGGAAGACACGGCGCCAGTGGAGAAGGGCAAGTACAACCTGCTCAGCGACCTGACCACCCTGGTGAAAATCCCTGAACTGTGGCTGGTCACGGCCATCGTGTTCTGCGGTTATCACATCTTCTGGGCCACCTACAGCTTCTCCGATTACTTGCAGGGCGGCGGTATGACCGCGGTCATGGCCGGCACCATCACCACCATCAAATTGTGGATGCGCCCGATTGGTGGCATTGGCGGCGGCTGGCTCGGTGACAAATTCTCGAACATCTCGGTGCTGATCGTGGCGCTGTTCTTCGCGACATTGGCGATGGTCGGCCTGATCGTGTTCCCGGCGCTCAACAGCATGGGCCTGCTGATCGGCACAGTGATCTTCATCGGTTTGATGACTTACGCGATTCGCGGCTTGTACTGGGCGATCCTCGACACCTGCAACATTCCACTGCGCATCACCGGCCTGGCCATCGGCATTGTCTCGGTGGTCGGTTACCTGCCGGACGCCTTTATTCCGTTGATCAACGGTTACCTCACCGAACACTTCCCCGGTGCCGTTGGTTACAAGCTGTATTTCGGCTACATCGCTTTCGTCGGCCTGCTCGGGACCCTCGCGGCCCTGACCTTGCGCGCTCGTATCAACCGTCAATCTTTGATCAAGACAGGTGCTTGAGATGAAAATCGTCGCCCTTGAAACTCACATTGTTGCCGTCCCGCCACCGCACATCGGCGGCATGTACTGGCTGTTCGTCAAGCTCAAGACCGATTGCGGCATTGAAGGCGTCGGCGAGATCTACGCCGCGACTTTCGGCCCTAAAGCCATGCTGCCGATCATCGAAGACGTGTTCGAGCGCTACCTGCTCAACCACGACCCGCACCACATCGAACGCTTTTTCCGTCAGGCCTATTCCAGCGGTTTCACCCAGCGCCCGGACCTAACGATGATGGGCGTGGTTAGCGGCCTGGAGATGGCCTGCTGGGACATCATCGGCAAAGCGGCGAACAAACCGGTTTACGAACTGTTGGGCGGCAAGGTCAACGAACGCCTGCGTTCCTATACCTACCTGTACCCGGTCAACAGCAAGGGCGAGTACGACTACGACGACCCGGACCTGGCCGCCGAGTGCGCCGTCGAGAACATGAGTAAAGGCTTCACCGCCGTGAAGTTCGACCCGGCCGGGCCATACACCGCCTACTCCGGGCACCAGATTTCGCTGGAAGTGCTGGAACGCTGCGAAACCTTCTGCCGCAAGATCCGCGAAGCGGTGGGCGACAAGTGCGACCTGCTGTTCGGCACTCACGGGCAAATGGTCCCGTCGTCAGCGATTCGCCTGGCCAAGCGCCTGGAGAAATACGACCCGCTGTGGTTCGAAGAACCGGTGCCACCAGGTCAGGAAGAGGCGATGGCGCAAGTCGCGGCCAAAACCACAATCCCGATTGCCACGGGCGAGCGGCTGACCACCAAGTACGAATTCTTCAAGCTGTTGCAGGCCGGCGGTGCGTCGATTCTGCAAATGAACGTGGCGCGCTGCGGCGGACTGCTGGAAGCCAAGAAAATCGCGAGCATGGCCGAAGCCTACTACGCACAAATCGCCCCGCACCTTTACAACGGGCCGATTGGCGCGGCGGCGAGTTTCCAGTTGGCGACCTGCACGCCGAACTTCCTGATCCAGGAAAGCATCATGACCTGGGGCGGTTTCCACGCTGAAGTGCTGACCAAGCCGCTGCAATGGGAGGACGGCTACATCATCCCGTCCACCGAGCCGGGGCTTGGGGTGGAACTGAACATGGACGTGGTGCGCAAGCATTCGCCGTACACCGGCGAGCGTTTGCACCTGCAAATGGCGCCGACCCCGGCAGACGTCAAAGACACATCGCCGGCCAGAGGCTGACGAAAATGGCGCAGTTCCCCTTGTGGGAGCGGGCTTGCTCGCGAAGGCGGCCTGGCAGTCAACAACGATAGTGACTGACCCACCGCTTTCGCGAGCAAGCCCGCTCCCACAGGGTTTGCGCCTGACGGTTTATTTGGACAACGACTTACATGACATACGACTACATCATCGCTGGCGCAGGCGCCGCTGGCTGCATCCTCGCCAATCGGCTTTCGGCCTCGGGGAAATACACGGTGTTGCTGCTGGAGGCGGGCGGCAAGGACAGTTCCCTGTGGTTCAAGATCCCGGTCGGCTTCGCCAAAATGTATTACAACCCGACCTTCAACTGGATGTACTACAGCCAACCGCAAAAGCAGCTGAACAACCGGGAAATCTATGCCCCGCGCGGCAAGGTGCAGGGCGGTTCGGGCTCGATCAACGCGATGGTCTACGTCCGTGGCCAGGCCCATGACTTCGACGACTGGGCGGCCAACGGCAACGACGGCTGGGGTTTCAAGGACGTGCTGCCGTACTTCCGCAAACTGGAAAATCATCCGCTGGGCGACAGCGAATACCACGGTGGCAGCGGCCCGATCAGCATCACCCCGATGAAGGGCCAGACCCATCCGATCTGCGATGTGTTCCTCAAGGGCTGCGACGAACTCGGCTATCCGCACAGTGATGACTTCAACGGGCCGAAATTCGAAGGCTCGGGCATCTACGACGTCAACACCAAGGACGGCCAGCGCAGTTCCAGTAGTTTTGCGCATTTGCACCCTGCACTCAGCCGCCCGAACCTGACGGTCGAGCATTACGCCCTGGTGGATCGGGTGTTGTTCGATAACGAGCGTGCGACCGGTATTTCCGTGACTCAGCACGGCGTGGTCCGCACCTTTACTGCACGCAAAGAAGTGATCCTCTGCGCCGGTGCCGTCGATACGCCGAAGATTCTGCAATTGTCCGGTGTCGCCGATCAGGCGCTGCTGGCCAAACATCAGATCCCGCTGGTCAAACACCTGCCGGCGGTGGGGCAGAACCTCCAGGATCACCTGTGCGCCAGCTATTACTACAAGGCCAACATCCCGACGTTGAATGATCAGCTCAGCTCGCTGTTCGGTCAGTTCAAGCTCGGCCTTAAATACCTGCTGACCCGCAAGGGCGCGCTGGCGATGAGCGTCAATCAGGCCGGTGGTTTCTTCCGTGGCAATGAAGCCCAAGCCAATCCGAACCTGCAGTTGTACTTCAACCCGCTGTCGTACCAGATCCCGAAAAACAACAAGGCCAGCCTCAAGCCCGAACCGTATTCAGGCTTCCTGCTGTGCTTCAACCCGTGCCGGCCCACCAGCCGCGGGCATATCGAGATCAAGTCGAAGAACCCTCGGGACGCAGCGCTGATCGACCCCAATTACCTGAGCACGCAAAAGGACATTGACGAAGTGATCCAGGGCAGTCGGCTGATGCGCAAAATCATGCAGGCGCCGGCACTCAAGGGCATCACCGTTGCAGAGGTTTTGCCGGGGCCAGTGGTCGAAAGCGACGAGCAGATGTTGCAGTACTTTCGCGAGAACAGCGGTTCGATCTATCACCTGTGTGGCTCGTGTGCGATGGGTGCGGATGAACAGAAATCGGTGGTCGACAAGCGGCTTAAAGTGCATGGGATCGGTGGTTTGCGCATCGTCGATGCATCGATTTTCCCCAATGTGACGAGCGGTAATACCCATGCCGCAGTGCTGATGGTGGCGGAGAAGGGCGCCGATCTGATCCTGCAGGACGCCTGATTTTTTCACCTGACTGTATCAAAAATGAATTTCCGCCAACCCCGCTGCTCATACCTGATAGGTGGCGGATTTAAACTGTGAAATTATGGGTGCAATCAGGGAGTGGTCAGGTCATGAATCCAATATCAAAGGCGGGCGAGTCGCTTCCCGGCAGCTTGATTCTGGTGGTGGAGGATGACCCGCTGATTCTGGAGTTTCTGTGCGAAATTCTTCAGGAAGAAGGCTTCGTCGTGCAGCCGCACACCAGCGCGGATGCGGCAGCGCAGTTCCTGGAACAGCACGCGGGCGAGGTCAAATTGTTGCTGACGGACATCACCATGCCCGGCAAGCGCAACGGCGCGGACCTGGCCAATGAGTTCGGTGATCGCTGGCCGGACAAGCCGATCATGATTATGTCCGGCTTCGAAACCCCGCAAAGCGCCGGAGTACGGCATGAGGTGGCGTTCATCAAGAAGCCCTGGGCGCTGGGGCAGTTGCTCGATTGTGTGGAAGGGGCCTTAAAGTCACACCGTCACCTGTAGGCGCTCGTGGGCGACCAGTGGTGTTACATTGCCCGCCCGGCCCTTGCGATAGGAAGCTGTCTTTTGCCTGCTAAAACATCCGTTTTCGATACGCCATACCGCGCCTTTCTGTTCGACATGGACGGCACCGTTCTCAACTCCATCGCCGCCGCCGAGCGGATCTGGACAACCTGGGCCGTGCGCCATGGTCTTGATGTCCAGACCTTCCTGCCGACCATCCACGGCGCTCGCGCTATCGATACCGTTAATCGTCAGGCCCTGCCGGGGCTGGATGCCGAGGCTGAAGCCGCCTGGATTACCGAGGCGGAAATCGAGGATGTGGAAGGGATTGTCGAGGTAGCGGGTGCGGCGGATTTTCTGAAGTTGCTGCCGGCTGACCGCTGGGCGATTGTCACCTCGGCGCCGAGGGCGTTGGCGTTGCGGCGGATGGCGGCGGCGGGGATTCCTGAGCCGGGTGTGATGGTCACGGCTGAAGACGTGAAGGCCGGAAAGCCTGATCCGGCTGGCTATCGACTGGCGGCTCAGCGGTTGGGTGTTGAGGTGACTGAATGCCTGATTTTTGAAGATGCCACGGTCGGGATACAAGCGGCCGAAGCTGCCGGTTCTGACCTGGTCATCATCACGTCGACCCACGACCACCCGATCGAGACCCCGCATGCAACATTGGCTGACTACACCTCAGTCGAGGTCCGTACGAACGCCGATGGCCGGATCCAACTGCATTCTTCCTGATCCACCCCAATCCCCTGTGGGAGCGGGCTTGCTCGCGAAGGCGTAATGTCAGTCGATATCAATATTGGCTGACCCACCGCTTTCGCGAGCAAGCCCGCTCCCACAGTGATTAATGCTGGTCAGTAAACTCCGGGAATCAGCCGCCAACTCCTGCCGCAATAAACCTCATATTCCCAACCAAACTGCGCTCGCAGCAGCGCCTCTTCGGCGTTAATCCGTGCGATCAGCGGGATCAGTGTCAACGCCGCCAGCAACAGGCCAACCCCCGAGCGAAACGCCAGTGCCCAACCAATGGCAATGACCATCAGCCCCAGATAACTGGGGTTGCGCAAATTTCGGTAGATGCCGTCGGTCACCAGGGTGTGTCCCGGCTGAATCGCCACCAATCCGCTGAAACGCTTGCCCAGCACAAACACCGGCCACAGCCGCAGCGCGCCGCCAAGGATGAACAGCAGCGCACCGAGCCAGCGCACGCCCTCGCCACCAAAGGTCCAGAAGTCGATGCGGTCGGTGTAGGCCGGCACAAACCCGCTCACCACGCCGATGACCCCGAACGCCCAGATTACCCAGCGATTGGCCCGATCCTCCCGTTCGCCCGAACTCAAATTGACCTCGGTAAACAGCGACGCAATGGCCATCACCAGTGTCGCCAACGCAATCACCACCAGCGACCCATGAGAAAAGTACGCCGCAAACCCGCCCAACCCCCACACCGCGAGGCCAATGTAGGCGAGAGTAGAAACAACGGCGAAAAACGCCAGAGTGGGCGAGATTTTCATGGCTACCTCCACAGGTCATACACCTCAGTGTAGGAGCTGCCGAAGGCAGCGATCCTTTGATCTTGCTTCTGTAGCAACCTTGAAGTCGCCAAAAACTAATGAAGGAGCTTTTGTGGAGAATGGGCTTTTGTGGCGAGGGAGCTTGCTCCCGCTGGGCTGCGAAGCGGCCCCCGCTCTATCCTGAAAAGAAGGGGACTGCTGCGCAGTCCAACGGGAGCAAGCTCCGTCGCCACAGGGGCGGTGTCAGGTTTGAAATTGAGTCGTGTTGTCAGGCCGATCGGGCATTACGCCGGATAACCTGCGGCGGTTGGCCGAATGCGCGAAGGAACGCCTCCCGCATCCGCCGCCGATCGCTGAACCCAGTCTCTTCAGCAATCTGATCCAACGTCAGCCGCCCCCGTTCCAGCATCTGCCGCGCCGCTTCCAGGCGTAGATTCTCGATTGCCTTGGCCGGCGACTGCCCGGTTTCCGCACGAAACGCCCGACTGAACTGCCGTGGGCTAAGCCGCGCCACGTCCGCCAATTGCTCCACTGACAACGCCGACGTCAGGTGTTCCCGGGCGTAGCCAAGCACGGTCTGGATGCGGTCGGATTTTGGCTCCAGTTCCAGCAGCGCCGAATGCTGCGACTGACCGCCCGCGCGACGGTGGTACATCACCAGTTTCTGCGCCACGGCCCGGGCCAGTTCGGCGCCGTGGTCCTTTTCGACCATCGCCAGCGCCAAGTCGATACCGGCGGTCATGCCCGCCGAGGTCCAGATCGAACCGTCGACCACGAATATCCGGTCTTCCTCAACCTTGATCGACGGAAACCGCGCCTGCAATTCCCGGGCATACGCCCAATGGGTGGTGGCGCGCCGACCGTCAAGCAACCCGGCCTGGGCCAATACAAACGCCCCGGAACAGATCGAAGCGGTGCGTCGTGCGGTGTTCACGCTGCCGCGCAAGTACGTCAGCACCGCCTCGGGCGCCTGTTCGATGATGGAGTCGCCACCGACCACGACCACCGTGTCGAACACCCGCGCATCGAACGCCTCGGTGCCGACGCTCAATCCGCCAGAAGCGCACAACGTGCGGCCATCCTCTGATAACACGCTGACTTCATACAGCGCTTCGCCGGCACTGAAGTTGGCATACTCGAACACCGGCATCGCTGCCAGCGCCATCGACTGGAACCCCTCGAATACCACAAACGCCACGGAAGTCATCGCTACGCCCTCAAAAAGCTCATGTCCTAAAAACGTACTTTAAACATCATTTGAGACGAGCGTCAGCCCATTTATAACGGTTCACACCCGGCGAACTTCTCGCCTCACTGTGAAGGACATCTGAAATGGCACTCTCATCCAAAGGTACCGCCCTGATCACTGGCGCCTCTTCCGGCATCGGCGCGGTCTACGCCGATCGACTCGCCCGGCAAGGCTATGACCTGATTCTGGTCGCCCGTAGCCAAAGCAAATTGAACACCCTGGCCAACCACCTGAGCAACGAAACCGGCCGCGCCGTGGAAGTGGTCGCCGCCGACCTGAAAGACAAGGCCGACCTGTTGCGGGTCGAAACCATCCTGCGCACCGATGCCAGCATCACCTTGCTGGTCAACAACGCCGGGGTTGGCGGGGTCATGCCGCTGCTTGGCAGCCCGGTGGACGACATGGAAGACATGATCACCCTCAACGTCACTGCGCTGATGCGTCTGGCCTACGCCGCGGTGCCGGGTTTTGTCGCCCGAGGCGCAGGGACCGTGATCAACATCGCCTCAATCGTCGCCATCGGCCCGGAAATCCTCAACGGCGTGTACGGCGGGACCAAGGCCTTTGTGCTCGGCCTCAGCCAATCCATGCACCATGAACTGGCCGACAAGGGCATCCGCATCCAGGTCGTACTGCCCGGCGCCACCGCCACCGATTTCTGGAGCGAGGCCGGCAACCCGGTGGAAAACCTGCCGCAGGAAATCGTGATGTCGGCGCAGGACATGGTTGATGCCGCGCTCGCCGGGCTGGCGAAGGGTGAAGTGGTGACCATTCCAAGCTTGCACGAAGGCGAAAAATGGGACGCCTACGAGGCCCAGCGGCAAACGCTGTCCGGGCTGTTCGGCCACTCCACGGCGGCACCGCGTTATCGTTGAAACGACAGGTGCGGGGCAGGGTGGACTAAGCTTGGATAAGCAACGTTCATCCGTTGCCCCGGCTTGTTGACGCATTTCGACTGAACCGGGGCGCCACAAGGAACCCCGCAATGCTGCACATCCGAACCCCGCTGATTCTGCATCCGGGCCTGTCCACGCCAACCCGGCGAATCTGGCTCAAACTGGAAAACCTGCAACCCAGCGGCTCGTTCAAACTGCGCGGCATGGGGCTTTTGTGCAGCCAGGCTGCCGCCCAGGGCAAGCGCAAAGTAGTCTGCCCATCCGGCGGCAACGCCGGTTTTGCGACTGCTGTGGCCGCCGCCCGCCTGGGCCTGAAAGCCTGCATCGTCGTCCCCAACACCACCCCCGAAAGCACCCGCATGCGGATCAGCAAAACCGGTGCCGAGGTGATCGTCCACGGCAAAGTCTGGGACGACGCCAATCAACGTGCCAAGGAACTCGCCCGGGGCGTGCGCACCGAATACGTACCGGCCTTCGATCACCCGGTGCTGTGGGAAGGCCACAGCACGATGATCGATGAAATACTCGACGATTGCCCCGAGGTCGACGTCGTAGTGACGTCGGTGGGCGGCGGTGGTTTGCTGGCCGGGATTCTCACCGGATTGATCCGCCACAACCGCATGGATTGCCGAATCGTTGCCTGCGAAACCCAGGGCGCAGCGTCGTTTGCCGCAGCGGTCGAGGCTGGCCATCCGGTCCGGCTGGCGCGGATCAACACGGTTGCCACCTCGCTCGGTGCGACCCAAGTCGCGGCCTGGCCGGTGGAGCACATCCGCGACTTTCCCCACGAATGCGTGGTGCTCAGCGATGACGAAGCGATCATGGGTGTGGTCCGCTATGCCAGTGACCTGCGCCAGTTGGTCGAACCGGCCTGCGGGGTGTCACTGGCGGTGGCGTACCTCGATCACCCGGCGATTTCCGAGGCGCATGACGTGGTGATCATTGTCTGTGGCGGGGTCAGTATTACGGCGCAATTGGTGGCAGGGTGGGCGCGGCACCATTGAACCAAAGCGCCTTCAAAACCGCAGCGTCGCCCCCGTGGTCAGCCACTGGTCTCGCTCGCCGATCAGGCTTCGCCCCAGCACCAGATCAACATCGATCCGCTGGCCAATGTGCAACCGTGGCCCGGCCTGCCACGCCTGTTCGCCGCCTCGTTGGCCGTAGCGTTCGGCGATCAGGGTCAGGGAGCGGGCGAGGTCGTATTCCACGCCCGTGCCCCAGGTCCAGCGATGGTTTTGTTCGCCGTCGTCATAGGCGTGCGTCCAACCGGCGTTGAAATTCAGGCGCAGGGTTTCCAGCGGTTGGTAGGTCAGCGGCAGGTTCAGGTCGCCGCCGTCAAAGGCATGCGCGCGGTTGACGGCAACGTGCGCCGAGCCGGCCAGCGCCAGTTCAAGTCCGAGTTCGCTCCAGGAAAACAATTGCGCCTTGAATTGCGGGCTCAGTTGCGTTTCCCCGGTGCCATCCTCGCGGCTGTACTGCACGGCGGCACCGAGTTGCACAGTGGGCAGGCCTTTGAACGTGCAGTCCTGAGACACCACGCTATTACTGGATGAACTGTGCCGGCCGTTCTGATACCAGGCGTCGATGTTGCATTCGCCGGGGGCGTTGATTCCGGCGTCATCCACGGTATACGAACCGCCAGCGGCGCGAGCGTTGGAGATGGTGCTTAACAGCGCAATCACACCCAGTGTGAAGCTGACGAACAGCAGATTGCGTCGTAGGCTCCGGCCCTGGGCGGGCGGCAGGTTGCGGGTTAAAGAGGTGAACAAACGCGTTGGCTTTTGCATAGGAGTGACCTCAAAACGTTGTGTTGGCAGGCGCGACTTAGCCGCGATCCTCTACCGTTAAGGTTTGCAAACCGGCCGCCCGGGCTTGGGCGACCAGTTCTTCGGTGTCTTCGCCGCCGGGCAGGGCGATCACCACGTCGGGGCGGCTGTCGCGCAACATGAAGTGGTTGCGCAGGCGTTCGGCCAATTTGCCGTGGCGTTGCCAGTTGGGCGGGTAACGCACGATGTCGGCGCCGTGCTCCCGGGCCCATTCCTCGATGTCAGCGCCCAGGTATTGATTGCCGCCATGGATCAGCACCTGCACCGAGTGCAAACGCTGGAAGGCGTCGAGCACGCGGCGGCACTGGCGGCTGTCGGCGTAATGGCGGCCCGCACAAATCAGGACGCGCATGGCGAGGTTTCCTTGGTGCCGTCATCGTTCAGCGGCTCGCCGGCCCGTTCCAGCAACGGGTAGGCGAGGGCGGCGATGTGGTGATGCACCCGGCGGTAATCGCGCAACACTCGTTGGAAAATGTCGCCGGATTCGGCCCAAGTGTTTTTGTCCTCCTGCAATTTGCGGAAGTGCTCGCGGCTGGCGGTGGCTTCGAGCCTTCTGACGGTCTCCTTGCGCTGGATCAGTTGGTGCGCGGTGACAATGTCTTCGCGCAGGAACACGGTGATCGCCAGGCTCAGGCTTTCCAGCAGCGCCTCGTGCAAGGGTGCAATGTTCCTCAGTTCGAACACCGAGAAGTGCTCGCCGCGACGCAAGCGGCGCATCGCCAACTGCGTGAGGCTGCTGGAAAGAATGTCCGCCGCATGTTCGAGGTTGATCACGAACGTGAGGATTTCCTGGGAGCGATCGGCGTCGCCGTCGCTGATCCCTTCCTGGCCGATGTCCGCCAGATAGGCGCGAATCGCCGCGCTGAGCAGGTCCAGGGATTGATCGATGTTGCGCACCTGATCGGCACACACCGGCGCTGAGCTATGGAACAACTGCAGCGTGCGTTCGAGCATGGCCGAGAGCATGTCGGCGATGCGCAGCGCTTCCCGGGCGGCGTTGGACAGGCCGATGTTGGCCACTTCCAGTCCGGCCTCATCGAGGTAGTGCGGCATGCCCGGATCGACATCCCGCACCGGCTCCGGCAGCAGCCGGGTCAGCAGTTTGGCCAGCGGTTCGGTAAAACCGATGAACGCCAGCGCCAGCAGCAGGTTGAAGCCGGTGTGCAGGTAAACCACCAACGCTGGGGGATTAAGGTCCAGCAACGCCAGCCATCCGGCCAACGGCAACACCACCGCCGCACCCAGCGCTCGCACCAGCAGATTACCCAGTGGCAGGCGTCGGCCGACGTTGGAGCTGGCGTTGATCACCGACGGTAACGCACCGCCAATGTTCACCCCGAGCACCAGGGCGACGATGGTGGTCGCCGAAAGCATGCCGGTCGCCGCCAGGGACACAATCAGCAGCACCACGGCGACGCTGGAATGGCAGAGCCAGGTGAGAATCAGCGCCACCAGCAGCGCGATTAGCAAGTCGCCGTCCAGGCTTTGCATGATCAGTTGGAACACCGGCGTGCTTTCAACATCTACCAGCGTCGAACCGAGCATGTGCAGAGCCATCAGCATCAGCCCCAGGCCGATCAGCGCACAGCCGACGCTCTCGAAACGCGAGTCATCGCGCAGCCGGAAGACAATCAGGCCGGTGAGCAAAACGATGGGCGTGAGGATCGAAATGTCAGCGCTGAGCAGTTGCACCACCAGGGTCGAACCAATGTTGGCGCCGAGCATCACCGCCAGCGCCGGGGCCAGGCCCAGCGTGCCGGCGGCGGTGAACGAGGTGGCCATCAGGCTGACGGCGGTGCTGCTTTGCAAAACGCCGGTGATGCCGATGCCCGCGAGCAAGGCCAGCCAGCGGTTATTGAGGTGCTGGCCCATCCAGTGGCGCAATGGCGTGCCGAAGCCGCGCAACAGCGCCGAAGAAATCATGTGCGTGCCCCACAGCAACAGTGCAATGGCGCCCGCGAGGTTGATCAGTAGAGTCGTTCCCGACATGAGAACTCTCCTTTATTTCGTGTTGCATTGATCGAAGTCCCGAACACACAACCCTGTGGGAGCGGGCTAGCTCGCGAAAGCGGTGGGTCAGTCAATATCGTTGCCGAATGTCATACCGCATTCGCGAGCAAGCCCGCTCCCACATGGATGGTGGTGTTCAATCCATTTGGGCTTGACCCCTCATATCTTCAAAACCACTGCTTGAAGCGGCGGATGTAGATGGTTTTCATGGTCTGCGCGACCACGCAGTAGCTGAGCAAAGTACCCACCAGCCAAGGGAAGTATTCCCATGGCAACGGCACCAGGCCGACCATCGTCCCCAGCGGCGAGAACGGGATGTAGATGCCCAGGCCGATCACCACGCCGGTCGCCAGGATCACTGGCAATGCCGCGGTGCTCTGGAAGAACGGAATCTTCTGGGTGCGCAGCATGTGCACCACCAACGTTTGCGACAGCAACCCTTCGATGAACCAGCCGGACTGGAACAGGCTCTGCATTTCCACGCTGTTGGCGGCGAACACGTACCACATCAGGGCAAACGTGGTGATGTCGAAGATCGACGAGGTCGGCCCGATCCACAGCATGAAACGGCCGATGTTCTTCGCGTCCCACTTGCGGGGTTTGCGCAGGTATTCCTTGTCCATCTTGTCCCACGGCAAAGCCAGCTGAGAGATGTCATACATGAGGTTTTGCAGCAGCAGGTGGATCGCCAGCATCGGCATAAACGGAATGAACGCACTGGCCACCAGCACCGAGAACACGTTGCCGAAGTTGGAACTGGCGGTCATGTTCAGGTACTTCATGATATTGCCGAAGGTTTCGCGGCCCTTGAGCACGCCTTCTTCGAGCACCATCAGGCTCTTTTCCAGGAGGATGATGTCCGCCGATTCCTTGGCGATGTCAGTGCCGCTGTCCACCGAGATCCCGACGTCGGCATCGCGCAGCGCCGGGGCGTCGTTGATGCCGTCGCCGAGGAAACCCACGGTGTGACCGTTCGATTGCAGGGCCTTGAGCACCCGGGATTTTTGCAGCGGCGTCAGCTTGGCAAACACCGTACGTTCTTCGACCCGCAGCTTGAGGGTGGTGTCGTCCATGTGCTCGATGTCCTGGCCGAGCAGCGGCGTGCCCGGATCGAGTCCGACTTCGCGGCAGATCTTGCAGGTGACCACGGCGTTGTCGCCGGTCAGCACCTTGACGGTGACGCCCATGTCGCGCAGTGCAGCAATGGCCGGGCCGGTGGTTTCCTTCGGCGGATCGAGGAAGGTCAGGAAGCCGCGTATCACCAGGTCGCGCTCATCGGCGGTGTTGTACTGGTTTTTGCTCTGGGCTTTCGGGATCTCGCGGGTGGCGACTACCAGTACGCGGAAGCCGTCCTCGTTGTACTCGTTGGCCAGGGCCAGCAAGTCTTTGCGGCGCTGTGCATCCAGCGCGATCACCTGGCCGTTTTCATTGATGTGGCTGGCAATGCTGAGCATTTCCTCGACCGCGCCTTTGCACACCATCAGGTGATCGTCGCGGCTGTCCTTGACGATGATCGACAGGCGTCGGCGGACGAAGTCGAACGGCAATTCATCGACCTTGCTGTAGGCGAACGGTACCCGGAACTTCGGATTGCGATCGGCGAACTGCACGACGGCCTGATCCATCAGGTTTTTCAGGCCGCTTTGGTGATGGCTGTTGAGCCACGCCAGTTCGAGGATCGAGTCGTCGCGCCGGCCGTGGCTGTCGACGTGGTGCTCCAGAATGATCTTGTCCTGGGTCAGGGTGCCGGTCTTGTCGGTGCACAGCACGTCCATCGAACCGAAGTTCTGGATCGCGTTGAGGCGCTTGACCACCACTTTGCGCTTGGCCATGGCCATCGCACCTTTGGCCAGGTTGGCGCTGACGATCATCGGCAGCATTTCCGGGGTCAGACCGACTGCGACGGCCAGAGCGAACAGGAACGCATCGCCCCAATCGCCTTTGGAGAAGCCGTTGAGCAGGAACACGATCGGCACCATCACCAGCATGAAACGGATCAGCAGCCAGCTAACGCTGTTTACCCCACGGTCGAACGCGGTTTGCACCCGCGAACCGACGATGGCATTGGCCAGGGAGCCGAAGTAAGTCCGCGAACCGGTGGCCACTACCACAGCCTTGGCGGTGCCGCTGACCACGTTGGTGCCCATGAAGCAGATGTTCGGCAGATCGAGCAGGTTCGACTGATCGGCCGCGGTGCTGGTGGCCGACTTCTGCGCCACGTTGCCCAGGGTGTCGTACTTCTCGACCGGCAAGGCTTCGCCGGTCAGCACCGCCTGGCTGATAAACAGGTCACGGGATTCGATCAGGCGGATGTCGGCCGGGATCATGTCGCCGGCCGACAGCTGAACGATGTCACCGGTCACCAGTTCACGCATTGGCACTTCACGCAGCAACGATTTGCCGTCCTTGTGCTCGCGCCGCAGCACGGTGGCGGTGGTGCGGACCATGGCCTTGAGTGCTTCGGCGGACTTGGCCGAGCGGTATTCCTGCCAGAAGCGCAGCAGGCTGCTGAGGCTGACCATGGTCATGATAATGATGACTTTGGTCAGGTCGGCTTCATCCGCTTCACCGTTGCTGATCGGCAGCCAGTAGTCGGTGAAAAAACTGATACCGGCCAACGTCAGCAGCACATAGATGAAGGGGTTGTTGAGGGCTTTGAGCAGTTGGAGGAGGGCGTGAGGCGGCTTGTCGTGGGCCACTTCGTTGTAGCCGCCACGGGCGAGGCGGCCCTGGGCTTCGAGTTCGGTCAAACCGTCGGTGGTGGCGTTGAGGTTGGTCAGCGTCACGGCCAGGCCGTTTTGCGCTTCCCGGGCGGCGCGCATCGACAGCTTGGCGTTGTCGCTGCTGGCGCCCTGGGTGGTTTTCTTTGCGGTTTTTACAAGGGTCATTGCTGTGCTCCTGCCGCAGGCTTGCGGCACGACACACAGGCACCTCAGCTAATTAAAGACGAGCGCACGTATGTCGAGCCGCAAATAAGCGATCGATTCTGATAGTTGCGTTTTTATGTTTAACGTTCGCTGGCCGTCTATTGGAAAGTGACGGGCAGCGAACCGTCTACTGGCTTCGTCCATAACTGACTCGCTATTTAACAGGCAATAAGAAGTTGCCGAATTCCTATATAAGGAAAACGTTAATTGAAGGGCTTTCAAGTGCCTTCAGATCAATTGAAAGTGCGCGCCCCAAGGTACAGGCCGAGCATCAGGCTCGCCTGTTGGAACAGGCGAGCGATGCCCCGACTCTGTGGGTCCTGACTGTCGTCCATGCTCCAGCGTTGCTGAAGCTGACCCGTCATCGGGCAGACGCGCCAGTTGGCACGCGGGTGTGCCTTGGCAGGGGAGGAATGGCTGGAAAACGGCGCGCGGGCCGGGGCCGTGACCAGACGCTCACGGCAGAGCTTGACCCGCATGGTCGAGGCAAAGGCGCGTACGCCGGGCATTACAGTGGATTTGAAGTTCATAACATACCTCTGGACCGGACTGACGCCGGCGAGGCAAGTTACGGTGGAGCATCAAGCTCTAGCGCAGCTCACCCGACCGCAAAGTCGAGTCCCGTCATGTTCTGGGTTGTGTGCCAGAGCCTGCGAATTCGCAGTCACCCGACAGCGACTAGATACTGTGTCCATTGGATTCTTTTGTGAGTTGAAAAAAGGCCTGTGAAACCGGCCCGGGCAATTTACTCAGGGAGGTAGGTGAAGTCAACCGCCAATACCCGGTTAATGTCGTATTGAATGGAAAAACTTCGGATTCGATTGTTGAAGTTGGAAGTGGTTCAGGTAAATGACAGTTAGATGACGATTAATGAACTCCCGGCCTATATATATCGGGTGTACATACAACCTGTGGGAGCGGGTTTGCTCGCGAAAGCGGTGTATCAGTCATATCTATGTCGACTGATTCTCCCTCTTCGCGAGCAAGCCCGCTCCCACACTTTTAATCCGGCTCCGTCAGGACTTTCCGGAACGTCTCCACCAACGGTCGCAAATTGATCCGGTGCCACGCTGCCCACAGCGGCGTGGTAAAGGAAATCCACGGCACCTCCCGTCTTCCGCCACTACCGGCGCGGCGTTGCGGGTTGATGGCGTCGTCGTCGACAGCATGGCAATCTGAACCTCATTTATAGAGAGAGCATTTCACATGGCAACTGCATCAGCGTTTATCGATATTCCGGCTTCGCCCGATGAGGTTTGGCAATTGATTGGCGGCTTCAACTCGCTGCCGGACTGGCTGCCGTTCATTACCAAAAGCGAGCTGAGTGAAGGCGGGCGGGTGCGCAGTCTGCAAACGGCGGATGGGGCGGTGGTGGTTGAGCGTCTGCAAGCGTTCGATAACGCCGGTAAAACCTACAGCTATTCGATTGAGCAGGCACCGTTCCCTGCCACCGATTACCTGGCGACTCTGCGCGTCGAAGCCCAGGGGCAGGGCGTTCGGGTGACCTGGTCCGGGCGTTTCACCGCCAAAGGCGTGACCGACGAAGAAGTTGAAGCGCTGTTCAACGGTATCTACCAGGGCGGCCTCGAAGCGTTGCGGGCTAACTACCCGGCCTGAGCCACCAGCACAAAACCCTGTGGGAGCGGGCTTGCTCGCGAAGGCGTAATGTCAGTCAACATCAGTGTTGAATGACCCACCGCATTCGCGAGCAAGCCCGCTCCCACAGGGGGGCTTCATTGTTACAGTCAGTTCTGGGGGATCAGACTCTGCCGGCAATCCAGCGCCAAACGCGCGCCGCCGCTGTCGCTGGTGCCGACGTCGAGGGTGAAACCGTGCAGGCTGACAATCGCCGCAACGATCGATAGCCCCAAGCCAAATCCACTCTGCTGATTGCCGCCCTCAGCCCGATAGAACCGCTGGAACACCGCCTCACGTTCAGACGGAGGAATGCCCGGCCCGGAATCGAGCACTTCGATTCGTGTATGCCCACCCTGATTAACCCCACGCAAAATCACTTCGCCACCCGGCGGTGTGAATTTGATCGAGTTGCTCAACAGGTTCGCAATGGCCTCGAACAACAGCGCTCGATCGCCATTGAGTGAAGGCAGGGACGCTGGCAATTGCAGCTGAAAAACCAGTTCACCTTCTTCCGCCAGCGGCAGATAGAAGTCATGCAGCTCTTGTAGTAGAGGCACTGGATCAAGCTGCACAAAGCCTGAACGTCGCTGACGATCCTCCAGTTCGGAAATTCGCAGCAAGCCGCGAAACCGTGCCATCAAGGTGTCGGCCTCGGCCATTACCGAATCCAGTTGCTGCGCCAGGGGCGAGCTCTGATCGGCCTGTTGCTGAATCCGGTACAACTGCGCTCGCAGGCGGGTCAGCGGGGTACGCAGGTCATGGGCGATGTTGTCACATACGCCTTTGACCTCGTTCATCAGGCGCTCGATGCGCTCGAGCATGGCATTGACGATGGCGGCGAGCATGTCCAGTTCGTCGCGCCGGTTGGACAGTGGCAAACGGCGGGTCAAGTCGCCGGCGACGATGGCTTCGGCACTGGCCTGGATCGCGCGGATGCGCCGCAGCGGCCGGCGGCGTAACAAATGCCAGCCGGCGATGCCGGGCAGGATCGTCAGGGACACCCCCCAGAACAGCGCGCGGAGGATGATCCGGGTCACGGCAAACAACGAACCGTTGTCGCGCACCAGCACTAGCCAGCGACCGTCCAGCGTCGGGGTCGCCACGGCGTCGCAGCTGTCTTCGGGCAAGGTCGGGTCGTCGGACTCGGCGCAGTCCGCGAGCATGTGGATCCGGGCGTCCAGCGGCAGATCCGACGGTATCTCGCGCAAGGCGCCGCTGAGGTAGCGATGCTCGGCATCGAACAGGCCATAGGCATCGATGCCGCGGATGTCGAAGGTCATGCTGGCGGCGAGGGCGTCCACCAGTTGTTCGCCCTGGAAGCGCGAAAACAGGTGTTGGCGCTGCATCAGCGAATGCTTGGCGAGGTTGTCCAGATAGCCGGAGACTTCGTAGTACATAACCCCCATGAGGATCCCGCTCCAGGCCACGAACAGTGAACTGTAGAGCGCCAGCAAACGGCTGCTGGAAGAGCGCCAGCCTTTAGAGGGGTTCAGCAATGACATACCCCGAGCCTCGCACAGTCCGGATCAGTGGGACATTGCCGGGCGGGTCGATCTTCTTGCGCAAACGGCCGATGTGCACGTCGATCAGGTTGGTGCCGGGGTCGAAGTGGTAACCCCAGACTTCTTCGAAAATCATCATTCGCGACAGAATCTGCCCGGTGTTGCGCATCAGGAACTCCAACAGCTTGTATTCGGTAGGCAGCAGCGTCAGCAATTCGCCATTGCGGCTGGCTTCGTGGCTGATCAGGTTCAGTTCCAGATCCGACACCCGCAGCGTAGTCGCGTGGGAGCTGACCGTGTTTTGCCGGCGCAGCAACACTTCCACTCGCGCCGCCATTTCATCGGTGGCGAAGGGTTTGGTCAGGTAATCGTCGCCGCCGGCACGCAGGCCTCGCACGCGTTCGTCGACGTCGGAGAGGGCGCTGATCATCAGAATCGGCGTAGCCACGCCCATGGTCCGCAACGTGGTGACAATTGCCAGGCCATCGAGCTCCGGCAGCATGCGGTCGAGGGTGATCAGGTCGTAGTCACCGCTGACCGCTCGTGCCAGGCCTTCACGACCATTGTCGACCCAGTCCACCTCCAGACCGTGGTTGCTCAATTCCGCCACAATTTCCCGGGCGGTCACGGCGTCGTCTTCGATGGTCAAGATTCGAGTCATAGGGCGGGGCCTGCTAATCGGTTCAATACAGAGTGAGGGCATTTTGCCAAGAAATGCTCGCGGCTTAGTAAATTAACTTTCATGTTGCTTCAACAACCTTGCAAGCGCAGCGTTAATTTGCCTGGAAGGCTGATATCGTCGGGCCATTACTTTGGCAGGAGTTTCACTGTGCGCACGCTGATTCGCCGTGGCTGGATGCCGATGTTGCTGCTGTTACTAACCTTTGCCAGCTCAGCCACCTGGGCTGGCAATACTCCATGTTCAGGGAAGAAGGGCGGGATTGATCGCTGCGATGGCGATCTGTTTTTGTGTAATGACGGCTCCATCAGCGCCTCGAAAAAGAGTTGCTCAGCCCTGTATGGCAGCCCGCGTCAGGCGCGGCCCGAGTCGTTTTTACAAAGCAGCGATGGCTGTGCGTGCGGCACCAGTTCTTTTTGCACGGGGCCCCGAGGCGGTGTGTATTGCCTGACGCCCAGCGGTAATAAAAGCTACAAGCGCAAGTAGACTGCTCAACCTCAAATGCTCGCATTGAGCTCAATGCATAAAACCCGCTGATATTTGCCAGCTCTTGCAAAATGCATGGTCCAAAAAACCGGATTTTTTTTAATCTATTGAAAATTAAAGATTTATTTAAAGTTGGCGACTGGCACGGTGCCTGCAATTCATTTTTTGACGAGTTGTAACACCGACTTTCATGCCTGGAGCAGAACAATAATGAATAGATCTTCTGAGGGTTTTTATCCTGCCGCAGATGAATCAAGCACGCTCTCGGGCGTGTCCTGGGGCGCGATCTTCGCCGGGGCTGCTGCGGCAGCGGCGTTGTCGTTGATTCTGGTGTTGCTCGGCTTCGGCCTGGGCTTTTCGGCTGTCTCACCATGGGCCAACGAGGGCGTCAGCGCCAAGGGCCTGGGCATTTCAACGATCGTTTGGCTGGCCTTCACACAAATCGTTGCCTCCGGGCTCGGCGGTTACATTGCCGGTCGCCTACGGGTGAAGTGGGCCAATATGCATGGCGATGAAGTCTATTTCCGCGACACCGCCCATGGCTTCCTGGCCTGGTGCGTGGCGACGCTGGTGACGGCGACCCTGGTGGTCGGCTCGGTCAGCAGTATCGTCAGCGGTGGTATGCAGGCCGGGGCGAGTTTCGCCGGCGGCGCCGCCAGTGCGATGACGCAAGCAGCGGGCACCGCTGCCAGCAACACCAACAGTGACCCGTACGGTTACTTTGTCGACAGCCTGTTCCGCGATGATCGCCCGGCCGCCGTCGGTGATGACGCTGCCCGTGGCACCGTTACCCGGATTTTCGTGCGCACCTTGGGCAACGACGGCCAACTGGCTGCCGAAGACCGGACCTACCTCGCGCAACTGGTCGCCCAGCGCACCAACCTGACCCAGGCCGACGCCGAACGCCGTGTAGACGAAGTCTTCGCCAAGGCTCACAAAGCCGTGGATGACGAAAAACTCGCCGCTAAACAGGCTGCCGACACCGCTGCCAAAGTCGCTGCCTGGACCGCGTTGTGGATGTTCGTCGCGCTGCTGGCCGGTGCGTTTTTCGCCAGCCTTGCCGCTACCTTCGGCGGTCGTCGTCGGGATGCCGTGGTGTATCTGGAGTCCGATGCCTACGTCACCACCACCTCGCTGCCACCTGTTCGCTAACCCAGGAGAATCATCATGCGCTCACTACTTCTGTTCTTTCTCGGCGTGCCAATCCCGATCATCATCCTGATTGCCCTGTTCATGCACTGATCCCTCTGAGGCACGTGCCTCTGCCGCTTCTGCCTCTGGTAGAAGCGGCGTTTTGCTTTCTAGGGCAATATGTAACGCGATTTATCACTGTGGGAGCGGGCTTGCTCGCGAAAGCGGTATGACATTCAGCATTGATGTTGACTGATACACCGCTTTCGCGAGCAAGCCCGCTCCCACATTTAATTTGTGTACATCAAGGAGAATCAGGTTGGACAAGAAGGAAATCAAACGGCAAATCGTGGCGATGCTCGATGCCGGACGCTCCAAAACCGAGACGTTCAAGGCGTTCTCCGGCGGTGCGATCAAGGACAAGGTGCTGGCTTACTGGATTGGTACACATCCGGACCCGGCACGACGGGAACAGCATGAGGGCAAGGTTAAAATCCTGCTCGGATTGACTATCGCACAAGCGGTGCTCGGTGCCGTCGCAGGGTTCTTCCTGGGCTCGATGATCGGGCCGAAGGCGACGGTGTTTTTCACCTTGTTCGCGGCACTCATTCCGTTGTGGTTCGCGTACGGCTTTTACAAGAATCGGGCGCAGTACTTCACCATCTACGTGATCCTTTCCCTTAGCCAGTCTGCGCAGATGTTCAAAGGCATTACCGAGGACCCGATTTCGACGCTGATTGGGGCCGCCATCACCCTGGGCATCGTGTTTTATGTCGCCTGGCTCAAGACGCTGCTGTTCCCGGACCTGGCTTTTATCGGTCCGAAAAAAATCAAGGGGCAGTACGTGTTTTCCAACTGACGGCCGGGCCAGCGCGGGGCGGGTTTCACTGGCGTAGATCAATATTTCGAACTGAAATATCGCTTAACGTAAATGAATCAAGCCCTCGCTGCGGCATCAACTACAGTGCTTCGGTGCGCAGCTATTGCTGCTGACGAAGTATCAGTGCAGACCTCCTCGTTTTTTGCGTATCAGTTGGCCAGCAAGGTGTAGTGCAGCATGGAGCTGACAAACCCACCTGAACCTTTCACGGAAGAACATCGCAATGCAACGCCTAGACAGAACCTTCGATATCCAGCCGCTGGTAAGGGCGGATATGACTTTGCACATCAACGGCCAAGCGGTTAGCGCCGCCATCGGCGAAACCGTCCTCACGGTCATTCAATCCCTTGGTCTGCGCCAGGTGGCTCGCAACGATCACGATCAAATCAGCGGCGCCTATTGCGGCATGGGCGTGTGCCAATGCTGCCTGGTGAAAATCAATGGCCGGCACAAGCGCCGCGCCTGCCAGACCGTCGCGCGTGACGGCATGACCGTCGAAACCCAGGTCAATCGCATCGCCGAGCAGGAGGCGTTATGAGCCTGCATCCGGTGATCGTCGGCGGCGGCCCGGCGGGCATGGCCGCGGCCATTGAACTGGCCCGGCATGGCGTGCGTAGCATCTTGCTGGAAGAAGCCTCGCGACTCGGCGGTGTGGTCTATCGCGGGCCGCTGCGCGATGGCGTTCAGCTCGACTATCTGGGGCCGCGTTATTCCGAAATCCTCAGCCGATTGCACGGCGAGTTTGAGGAACAGTCGGGGTTGATCGACGTGCGCTTGAACCATCGCGTGGTCGGTGCCGAGGGCACTCGCGCATTGGTGGTACTGGACGCCGATGAGCACCTGCACGAAATCGCCTACCCGCAATTGCTGCTGGCTGCCGGTTGCCACGAGCGCAGCGTGCCGTTTCCTGGCTGGACCTTGCCCGGTGTGATCCTGCTCGGCGGGTTGCAGCTGCAAATCAAGAGCGGCGTGGTCAAGCCTCAAGGGCCGGTGGTCATCACCGGCACCGGGCCGTTGCTGCCATTGGTGGCGTGTCAGTTGCACGCGTCCGGGGTGACGGTCGCCGGGGTGTATGAAGCGTGCGCGTTCGGCAAAATCGCCCGGGAAAGCCTGGCGCTGCTGAACAAGCCACAGCTGTTTCTCGATGGCCTGAGCATGTTGGCGTTCATGAAAATGCACGGCATCCCCATGCATTACGGCTGGGGCGTGGTCGAGGCCCAGGGCGATGGCGAGTTGCAATCTGTCACCGTAGCGCCGTATTCGCGCACTTGGGTGCCGGACCTGAGCCGCGCCGAACAGATCACCGCCCAGACCCTGGCGGTCGGTTACGGCTTCATTCCTCGTACTCAGCTCAGTCAGCAAATGGGCCTGAACCACGGCTTCAGCGACGACGGCTACCTGCGTGCCAACGCCAATATCTGGCAGCAAAGCAATGAACCGCACGTGCACCTGGCCGGCGACATGGGCGGGATTCTCGGCGGTGAAGCGGCGATGCTGGCAGGGCGGATCGCGGCGCTATCGATGTTGCTGCAACGGGATGTTCTGGACACGGAGCTGGCGCTGGTCAGGCGTGACCGCTTCCTGTCGAAGCTCAAGGCGATTGTGCGTTTCCGTGCGGCGGTTGACCGCTACACCGGGCGCGGCGCCGGGCAGACCGCATTGCCGGCCGCGGACACCGTGATCTGCCGCTGCGAGCACGCCACCCGCGCCGACATTGACCGGGCACTGGACCAGGGCGTGCAAGACATGGCCAGCCTGAAAATGCGCACCCGCGTCAGCATGGGCGACTGTCAGGGGCGGAT
>Ga0209847_1000232_pt1 | contig 23965 bp, 23 predicted proteins | sample OrgsoiDNA_201060_FD_185808 | JGI IMG/M metagenome (GOLD analysis project Ga0209847, IMG submission 185808) | Permafrost soil microbial communities from the Arctic, to analyse light accelerated degradation of dissolved organic matter (DOM) -... | ecosystem: Environmental > Terrestrial > Soil >... | reverse complement strand
GAAGCGGCGCGACATCGATCTTTTTGCACAATCACTTCGCAAATCGATATAAGCGGTTGTTTTTAAACGAATCGTTTTATGACATTCGACATCGCGTCAATCTGTATACACTTTTACTTCGTTTTTTTCGCACTTTTACTTCGGTTGACGCAATTCGAATGGATGGACGCGCTTCAGATTCTCCGCCGGTGATTTCAGCAACCACACGAATGCGAACGCAAGCAGTTCCAGATGGGCGGTGGCGGCCGGCGCCAGCTATCTCGGCTTCGGTGCGCATGGCGGCGCCAGCCATGCGGAGAGCCATGCATATCGATAATGCCTATGGCGTTCACCCCAGGCCTGTACTGGGAATTTATGTCGACTGGCGTGGCGAAGCGATCAATGGCAATCATTGGTATTCGTGGCCGTTCAGCCAACTGACTTTGGGGGACCGCAAAAACACCGCCCAAAACGTCGGCAATGGCGATGTGTACGAACTGCTGGTGCGACTGTCCCTGTTGCGCGGTGCAAACAAAGGTTCAAGGCTGGTGGTGATCGGACATAGTTTCGGCGCGGCCAGCCACCACATCACGAAGGGGCTGCTCGACCAGGGGCTGACGCCCTACCGCATGCCGATCATGAACATTCGGGCTACCGCCGATGTCATGGCTGACCATAACGACATCTGGAATCCCATGCAAGGTTTCCTTACCCAATTTGTGATTCTGTCGATTTACCATCCGGATCAGATGTGACAGCGCTTAAGCGCTATGTCGAAACAAGCCTGACGGCATTAAGAGCGCTTCCACACTTTCGGCCTATGGCGCCGCAGCGGTGGCGGCCATCCCGGCCAGGATGCCACCTTGCAAAGACGAGCACTCCTTACAATGCGGATATAACTTCCCGACATATTTGTGTAAGGGACCGGCGACGCTCAATGGCGGCTGATGGTCTGGCGTCCAGTGATTGTTGGGCCAGCCGGAAATTTTTACTCCGCAACTGTGGCAGCCATAAGCTTTACCTAGCGCATTGACCTCTTTCTTTTCGGGCGCTGTGAATCTTCGCGTGACATTTTTGGTGGATACGCCCGAATAGCGCGCGTAGGGCCCAACGCCATAGCGGGTGCCATCCCCACCGTTAAACATGGGCACTCCCTTGCGTACCCTCGGGCCTTTGACCTCCAGGCGCGTATCAATGTCGGCGCTGACTTGCAAATCCGCCAGCGCGCGCGATCGAGTATTTCGCTTGTGCCGAATCGGTCCGTAGCAAAGGATGACACCATTACCTTGCACCAAGCCTGGTGCAAGGCTAGCAGGCTGTGTCCGCAAAGGCCTACTCGAAGGCAGCTGGAATAATGTCGGCGAGGCCTGCCTGACCATTGTCGGCTGGGATCGGATCGGCGCAGGCAAGGCTGTCCAGGCCGCCTTGGCCATGATGACCGGTGGCGCGGCGCGCAGCGGGACCGGCCTAGGCGGCATTCGCGGCGGTCCCGCCAGGCCCGGTAGCGGCGCTGCTTTGGCCTGCGCGAGAGCGGCTGCCGGCACCGTCACTGGAAGGGCTATCGGCGGTCGCCATGGCGCAGGCGGGACCAACACGGGAGCCGTGAATACTTTCCGATTCCCCGTCATGGCAGCCCCATACGTATGAAAATTGTTGCGTATTGCATGTTAGCTTTCCTCTTCAGCCAGCCACCGTTATGGCGCAGCCGGGGTCGGCTGGTCATCCTCGCTCGGCTACGTCGATTGCTTAATAAAAACTGCTCGGTTTCACCCCGGATGCCGATGCAGTGCGACCAGTTGTTCCCGAGGAAAAATTATTGTTTGCGTGGGCGGCTGTCTCGGGAATAATATCGGTTTTGGATGAGTTGCAATTACTGCACACCCACCAGAGGTTTTCGGGATCGTTGTAAAGTGCTTTGATCACATCGCCGGATATTTCACCGTTGACTTGCACATGCTCGGGCGCTACCCATGCGGCTACGTATTGACGCCACGGCGTCATATGATCGAGTTGGAATGAAGAGGCGGATTTTTTGCACATGCGGCACTTATCGCCATGCTGCGGTTTCGGGTCCACGCCGAGTTGTGTCTGGATTCTCTTGGAAAACCAGGAAAATTTTTTTCTCGGAACATTATCAAGATCAAAGGTCCGATTGGCCATCCCTCCCAGACGGGCGCCTGAATTTCTAGCTTCATCCACTTTGTCGCTGCCGTAGCTGGAGCGCTGGATGATGCCCGCCATTGTGTCAGCGCGTGGCGCGATTTTTGGCTGCAACGGCGCACGCTGTTGGGGTTGGTACACGGCAGGAACCCTCACTGCAGTGCCGGCCAGTTTGGCTTGCACCCATTGCGGTGCGGACAATGGGACTTTGTGTCCAACATTAGACCGGAACACGGCCGGCACCGTGAATTTTGGCGAAACAGGAAATTTCATAGTTGCTCCAAGTCGAGATTTTTACCTATCGAGTTATGGCTTGCACTGCAACAGCTGTGGTTAAAGACACCCGTAACTGGCGCGCCTGGCTCATTCCCGGATCAAGCTGCAGTGCTTGTTCGATGCATATGAGCGCCCTGCTGTCTTCGCCTAAGCCAAGGTGGCACAGGCCGAGATTGAATGCGGTGCCGACTTCCATGCCGTACAAGTCGGCCGATTGCTGAAAGAAACTCAATGCGTCTTCATACAAACCCATGTCCAGCAACGGCGTGGCGATGTCGAAGGCAAGGTCTTCAAGATCGCCAATCGGAAAATAGTGCTGCCAGGTGGCGTGTGCTGCCGCAGCAATCGATTGGCTCTGTTCAGCGGTGTAGCTGCCGAGACCCTCTCTTAATCGTGGCAACGCATGCAGAAAGCGCAGATGGTCCCAGCGGCTCAGGCGTAAAAACGCTAGCGTCTCATCCAGGGTGAACTGATCATTGCCACTTTCGACGCCCTCTTTCAAGGTGGCGAAATCATCGGGGCCGAAGCGTTCGACCATTTCGTCGTAAGCCTGCAATGTTTCGGCGGCCTGCTCGCTGTCGTAGCCAAGCAAGAATGCTGAAACACTCAGCGCCCGGTGCGCATGCGCCGGATGCCTGGCCAATCCGCCGCGCCGGTCAACATAGGCGCCGATCAGCTGATAATCGACCAGCATCGAAACCGAACCATGCGCCGCAAAGCGCGGCGTCCCTGCTCCGGCCGCCAGCGCGGCGTCGGTGTGGTAACCACGGTCGGCCGATAACAGCAGCATGCGTCCGCCCGACAGTTGTTCGAGGCGGCCAATACAGCGTAACGCCGTTACGGGAAATGTGAATGCCAGGTCGGGCATGCGCGCGCGATAGTCGTCGATGAGCGCGTTCCAGTCTTCGTCCGGATACGGCGCCGTATTCGCTTGCTCTGGCTCGAAGTTGCATTCAGCCCGCGTCAGGATGTCGGGATCATTCCCATCGGTTTCCTTGCGCGGGGACGAGACTGTCGCCAGCAATTCGTACAGGCCGCCTTCAGCCAACTGAAAGGCATCCTGCGGTAGCGAATCGAACACATAGCTGGCCACCACAATCAGCGGATTACGCAGCGTCGACGCGTCTAGCACGTGGCCTGAAACCTCGAGTTGCAAAAGCTCATCGCGCTGCATGTCGAAACGGGCGACATCCAGCGAACCCTCCGCTATGAACTTCTGCAGGGCCGTATGCGCGCGCCAGTAATCGCAGGCACCAGCGGTGAAATCGCTCATGACATACGTAACGCGGAGGCCGGACAAACGCACACCGCGCATCAGCCTACGCAATCGCAGCAACATGCGATAGCCCAGACGGCCGCTGCCGGAACCGAGCTCCACAACGTATACCGGCTGCGATGCATCGGGTTCACCGGCGGCGCAGTCGCGCAGAAAACCAAGCACGAGGTGTGCATATGCGTCGGCCATGTGCGGGCTGCTCGACACATGGTGTGGCACCGTTCCCTGGTTCCAGGCGGCAATGCCCTGGTCTTCAAAATACCGGCGCTGCCAGCGCCAGATAATCGATTCGGACAGGCGCATTGAGCGTTCGACCGGGGTGAATTTTCTCTCGATCAGGTGCATGTTTCAATCCTATGAAATCATCACCGTCGCCTGACCGGCGACCGAAATCTGGATGACGCCGGCCCATGAGCACATCAGCTTGCTGCTGTGGTTTAAGGCCGGCAGGTTGCCGATCAATACTGTGGGCGCGCCGGCGACCCATGGTCCGGCAGGCATCGGGATGCAGGGCATCGGCGTCAGCACGCCCAGCGCCGCTGCCGTCGCCGCGATCACCATCGGGTTCGACGGGCTGGCACACAGGCCAAATGGTGGCACGTTGACCATGGGGGCGAAGTCCATGATGGTGGCGGCCGGCGTGCCGGTGAGGACCCGATTGGCCGGCAACACCACCAGCGTCGACGGTGCCGCACCGAAACTGCATTGCATGACTGCACCTGCGCAAACCTGGCATCCCATGCTTATCGCTCCAGTCGCGTTGTTGTCGCTACAGACGTCTTGTTTGCTGATGGCTTTAATGGCAAGATGAGCCAACCTCCAGCCGACGTAGGCATCCACACCATGTCGCTCATCGAAATCGCTTTTGCACTCGCAATCCTGCTGCTGATTGCATACCTTGCCGCGCTGCTGCGTGTCCATGCCCGTGTTGCCGATACGCGCCACGCTGAGGTCATGCAGACGCTGGCTGCGCTGCAGCAGGAGCTGGCTGAATCGGAACGCCGCCAGGCGCAAAGCAACCAGCAGCAGATTGCCGACGCCTTGCGCGATTTGATTGCAGATTTCAATGACAAAATCATGGTGCAATTCGCCGCCCATCTAAGCCAGCTTTCAGCGCTCGGCGAACGCCATGTGGAACTGGCCGCCAGGCACCGCAATGAGCAGATGGAGGCGATGCACCACGCGCGCCGGCTGGCCGACCGCATCGACAGCAGCACAGAGACATTCAGCAAGCTGCTGGTGGACAACGGCGAGCTGTTGGCGTTGGCCGGCCAAGTGCGGGAGACGTTGGCGCTGCTCGGTCCGCGCCAGGACGCGCTCGACGGCGAAATCCTGCGCCAGACAGAGTCTGTGGCGGCGGTGGGCGCGGCGCTGAATGCGCTGCGTGGCGGCTTCGAGCAGGCGGCGGAGAATCTGCTGCAGCAAACCCGCCGCTCGCTGGACGCCATGGCCCAGCGCCAGGCGCAAGGCAACACTGCCTTGCAGAAGGACCTGAATGAGGCATTGTTGAAGGCAGTCACTGTCATAAACAAGCAGCTTTCGATAGCGGGTCCGGCCAAACTTCAGACTTTGCGATAAAGGTCGCCCGGCTTGATCTGGCCGGACAGACCACTGTTGATGTTGGCGGCGCGCAGCACATCGACGGCGAAGGTGGTGCACTGACGCGACTGCGCGCTGAAGCTGTAATGCCGGCTGCGGTATTCGTTAATCTTCGACATGGCCGCCTGCGCCTGCACCGGCGTCAGATCGTAGCTGCGGGTCTTGACACCTGGCTTGGCGAAGGCGCTGTCATCGCGGTGCACCTGCCCCGGCACGCCGGCGCGCAGCCGTCCCAGGTCTTTGACGGGATTGAAGCGGCTGTAGTTCTGCGGCGAGAAGCCCCAGGTCTGGCGGTTGCCGGTCGGCCCCTGCACCGAGACGAACGCATGCCCGGCAAGATCCGGCGGCAGGTTGCCGTCACGATGCATATACGCGCCGAGCACCAGCTTGTGGGTAGCCATCTTGGCTTGCACCGGCATGCGAAACGCTGCGGCGCGAGCGCCCAGACGGTCGGCCTCGGCCTCCAGTCCATGATCATTTACCACCACCGGCCCTTTGCCTTGCGGTGCGCGCACCCTGCCTTGGCGCTGCTGGATCACATGCGCCAGTTCATGGCCCAGTAGTTGCTGGCCACGTGGCGTATCCGGTGAGAACTGGCCCGGCGCAAAATAAATATCCGAGCCCATGGTAAAGGCGTGCGCGCCGATTGATTGCGCCTGGTTGCCCTGATACACCCGCACGCTTGAAAAATCGGTCTTGAAGAAGGCTTCCATTTTGTGCCGTACGCTATCCGGCAGGGGACGGCCGACGCCGCCGGAGAGGTTGAGCTGCCCCGGTTCCAGCGCGAATGAGGTGCCACCGGCGTGCATCTGCACCACGCTGCGCGCGGGCAGTACGTGGCCATGGACAAAATGCGCCTGAATCAGGATGTTTTTACCGCTGCTCATTTCGCTCCCCTTTCAACGTCCCACCAGCACGCCCAGCGCGAAGCTTGCGGCCAGCAGGATAATCAGCACCAGCGCGAGCACTACCAGCATGCGCTTGCTGAATGAAAATTCCACGTCCATACATCAACCCTCCACCAGCCGCGACAGCCATGACTTGCGACCGTCAGGCGCGGCAGCGACAGGGGCGCCGGCCTTGCCAGCCGCCGCATCGGCCACCGCTGGCGGTTTGCCTTCAACGTACTGCGTGCTTGACACCAGCTTGCCGTCCGGGCTGTAGTCCCGCACTTCGCCATGCAGGTGGCCTTGCTGATACGAAGCGCTGCGCGCCAGCGTGCCGTCCGGATGAAAGTACTGCGCTGCGCCATGCGGCACGTCATCGGCGTGCGTCACCACGCTGGCAAGCTGGCCAAATTCGCCATAACTCACCATGTCGCCCTCACGCAAGCCCTGGACGTAAGCAATTTCGGCCAACACACGGCCGTCGGCGTAGAGCGTGGCTGGGCCGTGCAGTTGGCCCTGCTGCAAGTGGAAGCGCCCTGTCAGGCGTCCACGCTCGTCGCGTACTTCAATGGCTGGATCGCTCATGTCAGTTGATCTTGACGACCCCTCCCTTCAAGGTCAGCATGCCGCCGCCGTCCACGGTTTGCGAGGCGGCCGCTTTGTTGGTCAGGCTGACGCCGGCGTCATTGGTCAGCGAGGTACCGGCCTTGTTCGTCAGCGTGGTGCCGGCTTCGTTGTTCAACGTGGTGCCGGCCTTGAGGCTGATCGCGCCTCCCACGTCGATGGTCAGGTTGCCGTCGATCTTCAACGTGAAATTGCCGGTCACTTTCTGTTCAAAATTAGCCTGGTTGACGTGGCTTTCATCGCCCTTGACGTTGATCGTGCGCGTGCCTTTTTCGACTTTCAGGCTATCGTTGCCCTTGATGACGCGGGTGCTGCGGTCGTTCTCGATTTCGCTCAGCATGTCCTTCTGCGCGTGCAGGTACAGTTCCTCGCTGTCTTTCTTGTCCTCAAAGCTCAGCTCGTTGCCGGCAACGCCGCTTTTGGATGAGCGGCTGCGAATACCGCTGCGTGTCTGATTGGCCGGTAGCGCTTCAGGCGTCGTCTGCAGGGCGTTGTAGACGCTGCCGGTCACCAGCGGCCGATCCGGATCGCCGTCCAGGAAGCTGACGATCACTTCCTGGCCGACGCGCGGCAGGAAAAACGCGCCCCACCCCTGGCCAGCCCAGGCTTGCGCCACGCGCACCCAGCACGACGAGTTTTCGTCATTTTTCCCGCGCTGGTCCCAATGGAACTGGACTTTGATGCGGCCATGGCTGTCGGTCCAGATTTCTTCGCCGGCCTTGCCGACCACGGTGGCGGTCTGCGTGCCGAATACGCGCGCCTTCGGCGTCAATCGTGGCGAGCGGAATGGCAGCGACAAGGGAAACGCCGAGAAGCTGTTGCTGTAACTGTCCTGGCTGGCACTGTGCCCCACATGCCGCAGAACGTATTCAACGTTGAGGTCGGCACGCGCGTGGCCGGCCAGTGTGAAGCGGCAGCCGGCGGTGAAGACGCGGCAAGTGCTGTCGCCACGTAGCATCTTCGCGTCCAGGCCCAGCGCTTGCATGCGCAGCGCCGCCAGGCTTTTGCCGGCGCCATTGTCGCCATAGCCGCCCGGGTACTCGTAGAAACGGCCGGCCTTCGCTCCCGCGCTGACAGTCAGCGCTTGCGCCGGCGTGGTGAAGCAGAAGTCGCCGCTGGCGTAACTGCCGGAGACGGCACTCTGTTCGACGTCGCAGCGATAGATCAGATCCAGCTGATCGCGGCTGTGGCCGGTGCCGATATAGCTGGCCTTGGGCAGGCCGGCACAGAGCGGATAAGCCTCGCCACCGTCCAGCAACACCAGGGTATGGCCGCTATCGGTGTGGACAAAGCTGTAGTAGATGCCCTCCTCTTCCATCAGGCGGGAGATGAAGTCGAAGGTGGTTTCGTTGTACTGCACACAGTATTCACGCTCGGCATAGGTGCTGCTCAGGCTGTTGCGGAAGTCGAAGTAGCCGAATTCCTGGAACAGGCCGGTGATGATGTCGGGCACGCTCTTGTTCTGGAAGATGCGGGCATCGGCTTCCAGCGTCAGCCACCACAGCCAAGGGCGCAGTTCGGCGCGGTAGCTGGCGCCGTCCGGACCGCCGCCCGCTTGCACTATCCGCGCCACCTTGCCGCTGAAGTGGCGCCAGGCGCCATCGGCCAGCGCCAGGCTGGCGGTCACCGGCTGGCCCACCATGCCTGCCAGATCCAGTGCCAGATCGCTTGAGTGCAAGTGCAGCACATACAGAAACAAGCTGCCCAGCGCTTCCTCACCGTCCAGCGCTACCAGCTGCAGGCTGTCCAGCGACGGTGCCGCGCTCAACTTCAGCGGAATGCCGGTAACGCTCATGGACTTCCTCCGGCCAAAGCACTCCATGCCGGCAGTGGGAAGTTCGCCTGATAGCCGTCGCCTGCAACTTCCTTGCCGATCCAGCTGGTTCGGTTCAGCCTGCCGTGGCCGAGACGGGCGATGTTGGCCACCTCGCCAGCGTCCGGCGCCAGCCGCAACGTCACCTGCACATCCAGGTCGTCGCGCAGGTAGAAGCGGGTCAGGAATACCAACGCCTCATGTGCCGGGCCGCCGGGCAGCAGCGAACGGTAGGCCACCAGATTGAGCGGCCCCAACTCCAGGCCGATGGCGCCACTGGCATCCCAGGCGCGCTTGCCCAGCACGGTGTCCTGGCCCAGTGCCCGGTTCAAGCCGCGCGCGCCGATGGCGGTCTGGAAGCGTGGTTCGATCTCTAGCCAGCGGCCATGGTGTTCGCTGCCACGCACCGGCACACCCAAGGCATCGGACAGCATGGCCTCCAGCCCGGCCATCGAGCGGGTCTGATTGGCCAGCATGCCGGCGTAGCGCAGCAAGGCGCGGGTATAGACCGAGGCGCCGGCGCGCGCGCCTTTGCGCCGCAGCCGGGGTAGCATGGTGCCTTCATTGAAGCCGATTAGCTGGAACAGGATGCGTTCGATCGGCGCCGTGCCGGGCCGCGCCAATGCCAGGCGCCGACGCTTGCGGGCACGGTAGAAATAGGACACCAGCCGGTGGTTGAAGATGTCGAGGAACTGGCGGGCGTCATTGTCGGCGCCATGGCCTTCCGCCAGCCGTTGCGCGCGGCGCTGCACCAGCTCGGTGTATGGCGCCGGCAACGGACCGTCCGCGCCGGCCAGGCACAGGAAGGCGACTTCCAGCCGCACCCGCCGATACGCATCCGGGCCAGCCGCATGCACCACATCCGCAGTCGGGAAACCATAGGCCACGCGGCCGCGGAACGATACTGCTTCGGCCAGCGCGTCGCTACCGGTGCCGACCTCCTGCGCGTCGGGACGTGCCTGCTCCAGCAGCCGCACCGCCTGGAAAAAGTCAAACGTATCGGGATGGCGCAACACATGGCCGGCCGCTGCGCTTAACGGGAGCTGGTCGCGGGGAGCCATTCCTTCACCCTTTCCTCGCCTGCCCTGACGGTCACGCTGGCGAACGAATTAACACTGCAATACATCTGGAAGAAGCGCTGCAGCACGGCGGCCAACATCAACGGCGTGCCATCGCTGTAGGCGCCGGGTGCGAATTCCAGCACCAGTTCGTGGCCGCGCCGGAAGCCTGGCACCAGGCCGCTGCGCACCGGCCTCACAACTTGCTTGCACTCAAAGCGGATCAATGCCCGTACCTGGCGCGCACCACCGGGACTGCTGCCGCCATGCGCCAGTTCCAGCAATCGCTGCACCATGGCCAGCCCGCTGCCGTCGCGCTGATCGCTCAACTGGTCGAGCGTCAGCTGGTTCAGGTTCAGCAGCGACAGCACGCGCCACAGCTGGCGGCCGTCCAGCGGCGGCATGATCTGCGGCGTCGGTTGTACCAGGCAGCGCACCGGCAGCACGCCGGCCGAAGCGGGCGCGCGGAAACTGCCCTGGCCGGGCGGATCGGGACGCAGTTCCTCGGCCAGCGCGCGGTTGGTGCACAGCGTGCTGGCCGAGACCAGCGGCATACGGGTAAAGCCGGCGTCGCTGTCCACCTCCATGAACGACAGCAGCACATCGGTGCCGCCGGCTCGCGGTCCGCCGCCCGGCACACGGCGCGCCACCCACTGGGCGCCGGACTGGCCTTGCAGCACCTGGCCAAAATCGTAGTACGGCGACATGCGGATGCCGCCCTGGCCATCGGCATAGCTGGCTTCCACCTTCTGCAAAGTATGAATCTCGGTGGTGGCTTCGTGCCGCGCGTCCGGCACCAGCCGGTATTCCAGCTGACGCTGGTCCAGCCGCAGCGTTTCCGTGGTGCGCGGGAACAGGTTGATGGCCGGCGTGCAGCCCAGCAGGAACTGGCCGGCATGCGGCATTAGCCCAGCCGGCGGGCGGTGCGTCATCAGCAGCAGCAAGTCGGCCTGTTGCTGGCGGGGACCGACGCCGCACAGCGCCTGCGCCAAGTTGCCGGCGTCGAAGAACAGGTATTTGCGCGGATAGGCAAAGTATTCCTGCAACTGGCGATAGGCAGGATGGGCGCGGCCGGTTTCAGGCAACACGGCGTCGCTGGCGCCAAAGCCGGCCTCGCTCCAGGTGCCGGCGTCGCCGACGCGGTCAGCCACCCGGCGGCCGGCTGGCGCCACCAGCACCCGCTTGACGTGGCACAGCAGCCAGTCGTACAGCGCGCCGGCGTTATGCCAGCTGTCATGCAGATGGAAGCGCAGTAGCTGCGGGGCGATGCCATCTTCGCCGGCGCCAAACACCATGCCGGCGCTGCAGGTCAGGCTGATGCGCAGCACGCCGGCGACGTCCGTCTCGCGCTCCAGGCCGGGATGGGCGCCAGCGTCCTCGTAGCTGACAGCGGCCACCGATAGCGGCCACAAGGTCAACGGATAACAGGTTCGGAACTGGCAGCTTATGTCGTCCGCATCCGGTCCGCGCTGCACCGGCCGCGCAAAGGCGGTCAGCGGCGTGTGTACCGGCACATGGCGGCCGGCGCTGTCCTTGCCCTTGGCCGTATCGATCGCCAGTTGCACGATGGTGACCGGCGGCAGCGGCGCCATGCTGTTGGGCAGCATGGTTTCCAGCAGCGCTGCTGCCATGTCGGAGGATTCGTTGTCCAGGTCGCGCCGCACGCGGCCGGTCAGGAAGGCAAACGATTCGATCAGCCGTTCCACATGCGGATCGGCCGATTCCAGCTCGCCCAGCTCCAGCCGACGCGCGGTTTCAGGATGCTGGCGCGCAAATTCACGCCCGGCGTTGCGCAGATAATCCAGCTCGCGCTGGTAGTAGCCATATAACTCGTCTTCGCCGCGATTCATGCGCCCTCCCTGACGGCGACCTGGAAGCTGACCGGTTCCAGCCGTTCGGCCACCACCACATGGCCGCTAACGGCCACGTCGAGAGCCTGGCGGCTGTTCGGATTCGCCGTCACCGCCACCTGGATTTCGCGCAGACGCGGCTCAAACGCGGTGATGGTGTCATGCAGCAGTCGCTGCAGTTGGCGGTGATGCTGCAGGTCGGCTGTATGCAACGCCGAATAGTCGGGCAGGCCATAATCCAGCACGCTGCGTGCGCGCTGCGCTAACTGGGCCAGCGACGCCGCGCAGCGGGCGTTGAGTAGCCGGTCCAGCTCCAGCGCAATCGACTGTTCCAGCGCCGACGGCGTCAGCCCGCCGCCGCCACGGCGCGCCGCATGCCAGGGGAGGAAGGCGATGCCCTCCTCCCCGTCTGCGGCGCCGAAGCGGTCGAACAGGGGCGCCCGCGCGCCCTGTAGCAGCTTGAGATCCGCCACGGCTTAGGTTGCCGTATTGGTCTTCATGTCCCACTTGCCTGGGGACGTGCCTTCCTTGCTGGAGTCCGATTTCTGCGCCGTGTAATCCCACTGGATGGCAGTGAAATTAAGCGTCACCGTTTCGGACGGCTTGTCGCCGCCGGACGAGGCCGCGCTAACGCTGGACACCAGCACATCTTTCAGCGTGTACACGATCAGCGGCATCACCAGGCCGGACTCGTTACGGCCGACTGTGACGATGCAATCGCCAATCTTCTTGCCTTCGCAGCAAGACTGGTTCAGCACCGGCGACGACTTGTCCATGTACTTGGAGATCGTGAAGTCCTGCACATTCGGCTTGCCGGAGGTGCGCTCTTTGTTGCTGACGTCGCTGGTCATCTGCATCGCCACCGCATGGCTATACGACAGGCATTCGATCTTGCCGACGAAATCCTTCAACAGACATTCGCCGGCGACGCCAGGCATGTCAATAATAATAACGTCCACGTGAAGCTCCTTTTCAGTTGGGTTAAGCGGCCGCTTGCGGCAGTTCGGCCACCATGCGGATCGAAGCGGTCAGTTCTTCCAGCTGGAAGTGCGGCCGCAGGAATACCGTGGCCTTGTAGACGCCTGGCTTGGACGGGTCTTCGGTGACGTCAATCCGGGCTTCGCGCAGCGGATATTGCGCCTTCAGCGCCTGCGACGAGTTGTCGTTGACCAGCACATAGTCGGCGATCCAGTTGTTGAGGAAGGTTTCGACATTGGCGCGCGAGGTAAAGCTGCCGACCTTGTCGCGCATGATGACCTTGATGTAGTGGGCAAAGCGCGACGCCGCCAGAATGCACGGCAGCTGCGCCGACAAACGGGCATTGGCGTTGGCCAGCGCCTGGCTGTACTGGATCGGCTGATTGGCGGTCTGGCCACCAAAGAAAGCTGCATAGTTCTCGTTCTTCTTGTGCACCACGGCGATGAAGCCGAGGTCGTTCAGCTCCTTCTCGCGGCGGTCGGTAATGGTGACCTCGGTCGGGCACTTCATTACCTGGTCGCCTTCGCCGGTGCTGAAGGTGTGCACCGGCAAACCTTCCACCAGGCCGCCGCCTTCGACACCGCGAATCGCCGCCGGCCAGCCGTAACGCGAGAACGCCGCCGTCGCCCGCTGCGCCAGCAGATAGGCCGAGTTGCCCCACAGGTAGGCTTGATGACGCTTCAGCGGATCGACGACTTTCGGTACTTCCAGCTCGCCGTTGTCTTTGAGCTTGTAGTCGAAGTCGGCGAATTCCTCGAAGTGGAAGGTGCGCGCCGGGATGGTTTTGTCGCCGTATGGCAGGCGCACCAGGTAGTGCGGCAGCGTTAGCGCCACGTAGCGCGCATCTTCGCTGGCGCGGAACGAACGCCATTCGGCAGCGTCAGCCGCTTCAAAGGTCTTGGACAGGTCGCGTGGATTGCCCAGATCGGTGAAGCTGCGCAGGTCGAACAGGGTCGGCGAGGCCGACAGGATGATCGGCGCGTGTGCCATCGCCGCTACGCGGGCCAGTTCGCGCACCAATGTCATGTCGGTGGGATTGCGGCCGATCTCGTAGTCAGCTACCAGCATGCTGTAGGGATTGCCGCCGAAAGTACCGTACTCTTCCTCGTAGATTTTCTTGAACAGCTGGCTCTGGTCGACATCGACCGCCTTGCTCAAGTCATCGCCGATTTCCTGCTTGGTGGCGTTCAGCAGGCGCAGTTTCAGGCGTGGGCCGGTTTCGCTGCTCTTCACCAGGCCGTGCAGGCCGCGCCAGGCGCGTTCCAGTTTCTGGAAATCGTCGCTGTGCATCAGCGCGCTCAGGCGGCTGCCGATTTCGGCGTCGATGCCGGCAATCGCATCGCCCATGGCTTTCAGCAGGCCTTTCTTTTCATCGCTGAGGATCTTGCCCTCGGCGGTGCGCAGCGCGAACTGGTGCAGCATGCCGCGCGCCTGTTCCATCAGCTTGGTGTCGCTTTCGGTCGGCGCGGTGGTGCTGGACACCAGCACCATATCGCTATCGTGAATGATTTTGTTGAGCACCTGTTCCCATTTATCCTTGGCGCTCTGGTCGATGGTTGCTACAGTCATGATGATCTCCGTTTAGTCTTTGGATTGCAGCAGCGCGCGCAGTTCGGCCGGCAGCGCCTCGATCTGGGCTGGCGTCAGGCCGGCCCGCTGTTCGGTGCTCAAGGTGCCCAGTTCCTCGCCGTAGGCGGCGAGCGCTTCGGGCGCCAGGGCGCCGAGCTCGGCCGCCATCAGCGTGGCCAGCGCGGCGCCGGCCGGCGCTACCGCACCGTCGCCTAGCTTGACGCCCCATTCGGCAAAAGTCTTATCCTTGGTGACCGCATCGGCCAGGTTCTTGTGCAGACGGTCGTTGCCGTCGATCTTGGCCATCAGGTCGCGCAACTGCTGGCGTTGCTCGAACAATTCGTTCAAACCGGTCACGTGCTGCACCAGATAGTCCGGCTCGAAATGCTCCAGCTTTTTAAAGCCGACCTTGCCGGACAGGCCGGAAATACCCTTGATCTGCATCGAGGGCGAGATGGTCTTCATCACCTGGTCGAAATTGTCGCGATCGATTTCGATGAAGCGGCGCTTCGGCACCGGCTCGTCGTTAGCGCCGAGGTCGGCGAGGATGCCCACCACCATCGGCAATTCGCGCTTGGCGCTGGCGCCGCCGGTCTCCACGTCATAGCTGATCTGGACCCGAGGTGGGCGGTTACGTTCCAACCACTTTTGACTGCTTTCGCTAGACATCACTTACTCCCCTCATGTGCAACGGTTGATGGAGCGCTGGCCACATGCCGGCGCCGCTTTTGATACAGTGTTATTAACGCTTGCCAGACGGCGGCGGCCGCGCGCCGCGCCTGACCACGTCGTCCCAGGTACGAAACAGCGCCAACGGCAGTCCGGCCTGTGGCGCATGTTCCGGATCGGGACGGAAATGACCGGAACCATTACTCCACCAGCGCAGCGCACCGCTTTCGAAGTACGCTTCGCCGGCATACATCACCGGCTGGCCGCCCGACAGCACCGGATGCCGCAGGCGCGGATGCACCAGCGTCTGCCCGTCCTGCGTGCGCACGAACAGGTAGCGCGCGTTTGGCACGTACAGTCCGCGTCCACCGGCGCCGCGCATGCCGTAGTTGCCATGGCCTTCCTGCAGCGTGTAGATATCGCGTGGCCGCTCGGCCGGCATCGCCAGCGGCCGCAGGTTCGGATAAACCCGTACCTGCACCCGCCGCGCCGGCGCCGACGACAATTGCAGTGGCTTAGCGAACACCGGTGCCAAGCAGCCGGTACAACTGTTTCAGGTCGCTTTCGCTATCCAGCAGCTCCTGCAGCAACTCGGCCAGCGGCATGCTGCCCCAGGTCACGGCTCGCTTGACCAGATACGGCACCGGGCTGTGCGGCTCGGTGCGCAGCAGGTAGTCCGCCACTTCGTCGAGACGGCGGAACGCTTCTTCACGGCTGCGCGGCGCCCCACTGCTGTCGGCCGACCGTATCGCCGGCAAGTCTTGTACGATGCCCATCTCTTCCTCCTCTTCGTCGTCCTCCAGCTCGTTCTGCCATGCCACGCCGGCCAAGTCCTGCAGCGAGCGGAAACAATCGTCCAGCCGCCGTTCCAGCCCCGGCAACGCCGGCGCCAAGTCACCCAGCAAGCTATGCAGGGTGAACGCCACTTGATCCAGCGCTACGCCGGCCTCGTGCAGATGAATCCGCAAGCTGGTGTAGAACTGCGCCGGGGTCATCGACACGGCCGTGCTGAAATGCTGGCGGCCCAGCAACGGCTCGGCCGGCGCGGGATTGCGGCTGTTGGCCGCTGGCGGTGGCTGCTGCTCGTTGCGCAGCACACGGTCCCATTCGCCCAGCGTGTACAGGCGGCCGGATGGCGTGGCCCCGGCTGCCAATTGCACCGTGCCCAGCGCAGCGGCGCCATGCTTGTTGAGCCACACCAGCGGCGCCAGCCGCCCCTCCAGATCGTCCTGCTCGATGCGCGGATACAGCATGTCCCAGTACTGCATCAGCAGGCCGTCGATCAGGTGCAAACCATCTACCAGTCCCGGCAGGCCGCGCTGGCGCAGCCAGGCTTCGGTCAGCCAGGCGGCCAGCTGCAAATCCTTGCTGCGGCGGGCTAGCGCATCGCTGCACAATTGCTCCACCAGTGCCCAGTCCGCTCGCTTCTGCGGTTGCACCCAGATGCCTTGCGGCAGACTCAGATCGTCCTCGCGCCGGGCCTCGCCAACCTGGGCGTAAATACCGTCATGGCGCAGCCATTCGCCACAGGGGGCGTCGGTCGAGATCGGCGCCAGCAGGCTAGCGTGGTCGGTGGCAGTCGCGTGCATCATGGCCTCGCGGTCAAACGGATCACTTCATCACCCGGTACGGCGGCGGGAAACACCGGAAACGTTAGCACTTCCTTCTTTTGCGCCGGCATCACGGCCATGCGCATGAACACCCGCGTGGGCTGGCTGCCAGCCGCCGTCGGAATCTGGAAACGCAGCGTGGCCGGCCGCGCCAGCCCGCTGCCCGGCGTGCTATGCCGCGCCAGCAGGCGCAATAGCGACCACGGCTCGCTGAAGTTGTAGACCGCCTGACGTCCGTTTACCTGCAGATAGCGATCGCTGCCATCGTCCACCGGCAACAGGGTGACGTTGTCAGCCCAGCGCAGTGTCAGCACCAAGGGCTGGCCCGGCCGCCACGCCAGTTGCTGCAACGCGCCCTTGGCGCTGCTGTCCCAGCTGATGACTTCATCGCCGCTGCGCAAGCTCCAGGCGGCGATACGGTTGCCGCCGGTTTCACCGGCCAGCGCGTTGTTGCCGTCGGCCTCGCCGCCGCTGCCAACTCGGAAGCGCACCGCCAGCAGGTAGCCCGGGCTCTCCGCACCTTCGGCTGCCGGCAGTAGCGGGCCCAGGAAGTTGCGCACGGCGCCGCTGGCAGCGACAAAATCGCGCGCCCGGCCCGGCGCCATGCGCTGGCTGTCGGGCGCCAACTGGTCGAACAGCTGTAAATAGGCCAGCACATCGTCCAGCGCCGCCGGATCGTTGTTGCGGTCGGCCTCGGCAAAGGGGAAATGGCCGGCTAGTGTGCGGCGGAAAGCATCGCGCAACGCAGCGTAGCTCTGGTCGGCGCCGTTGCGGGCCAACACTGCGCAGCGGCTAGCCAGCGCTGCCGCCAGTGCGCGCCGCCGTTCGCTGAACAGGTCGTTGCCGCCAGCGGTCAGCGTGCCGACCACACATTTGCGACCGTCGGCAGCGGCCAGGTCGCCACGGATGAAGGTGTTGAGCTGCGCGATGCGGGCATTCGGCTGTTTTTCCTGGTAACGCGCCAGTTCGGTGCTGATCTCGCTCCAGTGCCGTGCCGGCGTGCTGGACAAATTGCCCTGCGCCGCTTCCACCAGCCGCAGCAACGGTTGCGCCTGGCGCGCGGCCGCTTCCAGCCTGGCTTGCTGCGCATGCAGATAGTCTTCCAGTGCCTGCGGGTCGCCGCCGGAAAAGGCTTGGGCAGCCGGATTCGGCGTGCCTTGCCACCAGTCGAAGCCGCCTTCGCGCGGCTGGTAGAAACCGCCGTCCGTCAAGTCGCGCTCCAGCCAGCGCAAGCCGGCGTTCGCCTGTGCTGCCAGCACCACGGCCAGCTTCTCATGCTGGCCGTCAGCATCCAGGCTGGACAAGGCTTCCAGCAAGCCGGTCAGCGGCTTTTGCGCCTGTGCCAGCCGCTCGTAAGTTTCCGCCTCGTTGTTACCGGCCGGCAGACCGGCGCTGGCCGCCGCCAGCAGATTGTCAGCTAGCCGCTGGCCGGCATGGCGCCGCAGCTCAGGCTGGAACGGCAGCGGGAAGCCTGGGATTTCCTTGTCCAGATAGTTGCGTGCCTCGGTCGCTTGCACCAGCGCCAGGTTCAGGCGCTTGACGTCCCACAGCGGCCCCAGTCCCTTCCGCGCCAGCGCGTCCGGCGTGGCCGCTTCGGCCATGAAGACCTGGCGCGTCAGCCGCTCCAGACCCGCCTGCAGGTTGGCCAACTCGGGCGTCAGTCCCAGCTTGCCGTCGCTATTACGTTGCAGCACGGCGTACAGATTGCCTTTGGGCGCCATCAATTCCTGCAGCAGCACCTTGGTATGTTCGGCGCGTTGCTTGCGCGCCCAGTCGGCAGCGTCTGCGCCCAGCAGCGTATTGGCCTGTACCTTGCGCAACATGAGCGCGTAGCCTTTGCCTTCAGCGCTGTCGGTCTCGTCCAGCCAGCTCAGCGTAGGCGCTTTCAACCAGGCGCTCAGCAGTTGCAGCGACGGGATCAGGCTGGTCTCCTGTTCGGTCTTGCCGAGCGCTTTGCCGCTGCGCAGCTGCTCGGCCACCGCCTGCGCCGCCTGCCGCGCCGGATGCTGGTCGATCATGCTGGCGATGAAGTGATTGTGCTGCTGGTGGAAGGCGCACAGCAGGCTTTTTTGCTGATTTTCGCGTTGCGGCGCGGCGTCGTCCGGCCGGTAATTGCTGTCCAGCGCGGTCTTCAACAGCCGGCTCGCGCCGCCCACCGGTGCGGCCGGCAGGTCGAAGGCGTCGGTGTAGAGCGCCACCTTGACCAGATCCTGATAGGTGCCTTGATGCTGCTGGTACAGCGTGTCCAGGTGCTTGCGCGCCAGCTCGAATTCGCCGGCGTCATCGACAAACCGTTCCAGCCGCTTGAATTGCGCAGTGTCAGCCAGCAGCGCGCTGGTCGACAGCGCTTCCTGATTGCTGTTGGGGCTGACCTGACAGGCCACCTGCTCGCTCAGCGCCAGTGTGTCGGGAAGCAGCACCGCACCGGACTGCGCCGCCATTTGCCGGTTCAAGCCCTTCTCCAGCGTGCGGTAGACGATGTTGGACAAGCCACGCCCAAACTGGCTGGTGACCCGTTCATCCAGGTCCTGGCGGCCGGTCCATTGCCACGAGGACGGAATCGCGATCTGCGCCAGGCTGCCGCGGCTTTCCAGCATATCGTCCATGATGTCCTGCGACGCCACCTGATAGCGGTCGTAGGTCATGTGACCGCCCTCGACACGGTCGTTCAGGCGGCGCTCCTGCTCGTGGTTCATGCTGGCCAGCGTGTCGGTGTAGCGCTCGGCCTGTTTGCGCAGGTCGGCATGGCCCCATGCCAGTGCACCGCCCCACACCAGCAGTACCGCCGCACAGGCTGCGGCCCAGCGCCGCACCTGCTTGTTGCGCGACAGGATCTGGCCGCCCAGCGGCCGTGCAAGGCCGCGTTCGGGGAACACTTTGCGCGCCAGCAGGTCGCCGGCAAACCATGGGCGGCTGGTGGCCTCGCTGGCGACTGTCATCGGATCGCCGCACAGATATAACCCGCGCAATGCCGGCGGCACGCTGTGAGCATCATCCGCCAGCAGCAGCGAGGCATAGCCGGTCAGCGGCGCCGCGATCCGCGCGATGGCGCCTGGCAGCAGGAAAAAGGCGTCGCTGTCGTCGATCGGCGCGCCGGCCGCCGCCAGTTCGGCTTGCAGGTCGGCGACGGTGCGGCCGATTTCGGTGAAGGCATCGTGCAGCCACGCCGGACTGTAGGCCTGTTCCGGATCATGCGGATTGGACCAGCCCAGCATGGCGTTGCGCAAATCATCCGGCAGTGCGTTGGTAAAGCTGGCAAAACCATCCAGCTGTTCGCAATGGGTGATTAGCAGGTAGACCGGCAGCCGCAAGCCGAACGCGCGCTGCAGTTCGCCCAGCCGGCGTCGGGCCTGCGCCGCGCGCCGCTCCAGTTCCAGTGGTGGCCACGCCAGCGGGCCGCACAGCGCGCCGGCCGGCACCGCCAGCATCAGGCCGTCGAGCGGACGGCGCGGACGACGCCGCTCCAGTTCCTCCGTCAGCGCCTGCCAGCCTTCGCCGCCCTCTTCGCCGTCGAAACCAAAGGCGGCCATGTCCGCATACAGCACCCAGCCTTGCGGCGTTGCATGCCAGCGCAGTGGCGCGCAGTCATTGGCAGCATGCTCCAGCGTTGAGCGGGCCGCGCCGGTTTCTCCTACCAGCAGCACCAGCGGAGCCGCGTAGGCGGAACTGCCGGCCTCTTCTTGTCCAGCAAAGGCGGACCGCACGGCCGGCACCAGGCTGGCGGCGGCCGCGATCGGGCCGGCATCGGCGGCTGGCGCCTTGCCGGCAGCACGCGCCAATGCGCGCCGGCGCGCCAGTCGCAGCACGCACCAGGCCAGCAGCAACGCCAGCAGCAATGCCAGCGATGCCACGATCATGCCTGCCGCGCCGGTCATGCCGCCGAATGTCATGGCGCCGTCCCTCTGGTTGGCAACTCGACGCGGCTCAGTTCGTCGCGCAAGGCCTTGGTGTCGGATTCCCACGCCAGCTGCGACAGCCCAAGCAAAGCCAGCACCAGCAGCACAAAGTAGCCAGCCCAGCGGCGCGGATTCGGCAGCAGGCGCGGTACAATGCCTGCGCGCGTATGCTGGTAAGGCTGTGGCATGTGGCGCAATGCCATATCACTCAGGTGATCGCCCTCGCCCAGCGCGCTATCCGGCCAGCGGCCGAAGGCGTGGCGGTATAGCTTGCGTTGCCACGCCAGCAGATCGGACGGGCCGCCGTCCTGCTTGCGGTAGCGGCCCTGGAAACCCATGGCCAGCGCCATCAGATACAACTGCGCCAGTTCGCGCTGCGTGCCGGGCGAAGTCTGCAGCAGGCCATTGATGCGGCCAAAGACGCGCTCACCTGCGCAGCGGCTGCCGTACAGTTGGAATTCCAGTGGACAGGCAATCCACGCCTGCCGCTGCGGCCAGTCCGGCAAGGCTATCAGTGCCTCGTCGGCCAGCGCCACCTTCAGATAGCGCGCCGCCTCGGCCTGGTCACTCCCCTGGCGGCCGCGGTATTCCAGCGCTTGCGATGCTTGCAGGTCGAGCACGCTACGCAGCGCGTAGGCCAACTGAGCGCCGCCGGCAAGGCCATCGCTGTCGGGCGCAGCCAGCATCGTCACGCCGTCCGCCGTCGCCACGCCGCGCTTGATGCGCACTAGCGCGGCGTGGAAGTCCAGCAGTTGGCCGATCAGGTAGCTGTCGTCCTGCGTGGCAAGCATCATGATTCGGCCTCCACCGCAATCAGCAGTAAGATTTCATCCGGCGCCGGACCGCTCGGTACTTCCAGCAGCAGCTTCTGGCCGGCGCGCACCAGTTGCGGATCGGGCGTGATGGCAAACAGCGTGGTACCGGCGGTGCGCAGGCCTTCGGCGTCTATCGACAAGCTGGGTGCGCTGGCGGCGGCCAGCGGATCCCGTTCGGCTGCCAGCAGCACCAAGCCGCCTTCCGCATCCACGTGGTAGCGCGCGGCGCCACGCACGCGCCGTTCACGCACATCGTCCATGAGCTGGGCTGAGGCGATGCTGGCATTGGCGATCCATTGTTCGGCGTCGACGGCGGACAGGCCGCGTACGCCCACCAGCAGTACCGGTGCGCCATCAGCCGGCGTGCCGACCACCACGCTGCGGGTTGGCCAGCCTTGCAGCATCTCTGTACTCAACAGCAGGCTGTAGCCTTGTGCGCTGCGTTCAAACGCCAGTTCGGCGCAGCGCCGCTCGATGGTGTCAAGGCGCGCGTCGATCAGCGCAAACAGCAGGTCGAAGGTGCGGCGCAGGTCGCGGTGATCATACGGCGGCGCTTCCGGCGCAGGTTCGGCCAGATCGCGCAGGATGGCTAGGTGCCCCAACACATGGGCCAGCGAGATATACAGTTGCAGCGGCGTCACCGCATCTAGCAGCAAGGTGCCGCCTAGCTGCGGCAGTCCGGCGCACAGGCAATGTAGCTGCTCGCGCAACTCCAGCCGGCGCAGGCGTTCGCCACACTCGGCTGCCACCGCCGCCAGCTGGCGTTCGGTATCAGCCAGACGCCGGTATAGCGCCTGCGCCTCGGCGCGCAACGCCGGCTGGCCGTCCAGCGGAATTAGGTCGATATCCAGCAATGGCGGCATAAAAGCTTCCACCTGTAACTGCTGTTTCTCGAATTTGAGGCGCAGCAGCGGCAAGTGGCTCTCGGCGCCGGGCGACAGATCGGTTTCGCTGACCAGCCGGGCATCCGGCTGCACGCGGCATAGTTCCGCTTCGTCGCCTTCGATATTGCGCAGCCGGGGCCCGGCCGTCTGGCCCTTGCCCTCCACCGGCACTGCCAGATAGACGGTGCAGCGTTCGCCGGGTGCGCGTAGCCGGTCGAGCTGGGCATCGCTGAGTGTTAATTGCAGTGCCGCCTGCCGTTCGTTGCGGCTGACCAGCAGGCCGTCCGGCAGCACCGCTTCCAGCTGCGCTACGGCGATGACATTCTGGCCCAGCTTGCCCGGCTGTAGCTGCAAGCGCCGCACACCCCAGGCATACGGCGAACCGCTGCGCACGTGGTAGGCCACCAGATCTTCATGGCGCTGGGTCAGCTGCTGGAAGTGCACGGGCGCCAGCAGCAGTCCGTCATGCCAGAGAATGCCATCGCTAGGAACTGCTACCCGGTCGCTGCTGTTCGCTCTCATTCGACACCCTTGTTTGCATCAGTTGAAACTGCTCTTAAGCCGCGTTACTGCAATGCATGGCAGATGGTGATTTGGGTGGCGCCTGGCCTTTTTCCTGTGGTGCGACGCGCCAGCCTTGGCTGCTGATTGTGATCAGGCCGCCCTGCTTCCAACCCTCAATGCGGGCGCGCCGTTCGCCGTCGGCCAGGCCAGCAAACACGAACACGGCCCAGGCATTCTGGCCGTCGAAAAACTCGGCCGGCAGCGCCATTTCACTGGCTGGCGGGAATTCGCAACGGTGCACTTGCAGCGCACCGGGATAGCTGGCTACCAGCGCCGGACCATTGGGAAACCACTTGTTTTCAGGCCCCATCAGGCGCTGTTCCAGCGCGCTGTCGGCCACCAGCACCACGTCCAGTACCACCGGGCTGTTGCGGTTGGCATCGGGCTCGGCCACGATACGCACATCGCCCACGTCCAGCTTCGGCGGTCCGGAAAATAACTGGCCATAGAGCCCGCAGCCACTCAGCGCCAAGGCCAGCCCGACAGCATAAAAATGTGATTGCAAGCGCTTCATCATGGGTTCCGGGAACGTGCGTGGGAGCGAAAACAACATTTCCTGTTTGGAAATAGCGGAAGCTATTCTGCTCCCAAGGGGTTGCTAAAAATCTCACGAAATGTCACGACGGACTTAAATATGACAAGCGTCCAACACTATCAAAATGCAAGCTTTGTGTTGTGCTCCTGCGTCTCTGGCTCGACTGTACCGCTGACGCTCGCAACGCCGTGTGTCATGTGTTCAGTATGAAATGATGCCGTAGATCACTTTCCTTGGCGGCCTATGCCGCTTCCAATTGCGCCATTGCGCGTTGATATTTCGCAGTCCTGGCGAAGTCTGCGTCGGTCGGCTCGGCCATGCCTGACCATACTGCTGCGACTCAACTATGAAGACGGTCGCCACGAACGCGTCTGGGATTTTGCGCAACGCATATTTCGCATGCTGCTTATCCTCGAAAAAATATTCGACGAGCGAAGGATTGCCCAAGAACTCTTTGATGTTTATCGCAAGCGCATATTTAGCCTGGTCAGATGGGAAGGAAAAAGGTTCCTCGTGGACGAGTATAACTTCTCCGAGAATGCGGGCATTCTCTACCACTTTGCCCAGAATACTAGTCATACAAAAGGACGCCGGCTAGATTGGCGTGAGCGAATTAAGTTCATGCGTCGCATATTGGATGGCGATTTTGGATTCGACTTGAAATTCCTTCTTTGCCCACCTATCGGTCCAGATCTAGATCTGGGGCCGCCGCCGCAAGAAGAAATATCGCGCTGGCGGCAAGATCTACGAGTACGCGAATGGAGTCTTGAAAATGTGCTTAGCGGCGGAACGAAACGGTAATCCCCCCACCAAATGATCGCGTTTAAAAGTAGAATTTTCAAACTCAGATTTTGTGAAAGTTCTGCATGAAGACGTCCCGTTTTACCGATAGCCAAATTATCGCCATCCTCAAGCAAGCCGAA
>Ga0209847_1000231_pt1 | contig 24021 bp, 21 predicted proteins | sample OrgsoiDNA_201060_FD_185808 | JGI IMG/M metagenome (GOLD analysis project Ga0209847, IMG submission 185808) | Permafrost soil microbial communities from the Arctic, to analyse light accelerated degradation of dissolved organic matter (DOM) -... | ecosystem: Environmental > Terrestrial > Soil >... | reverse complement strand
GTTCTGGTTCTACTGCAGCAGAAATCAAAGAATCTGTAGGTTACGGTGTTATCAAAATGAACATCGATACCGACACCCAATGGGCAAACTGGGACGGTATTCTGCAGTTCTACAAGAAAAACGAAGCTTACCTGCAAGGTCAGTTGGGTAACCCGGAAGGCGCGGACAAACCTAACAAGAAATTCTATGACCCACGCGTATGGCTGCGTTCTGCTCAGTCTTCCATGGTGACTCGCCTGGAACTGGCATTCAAAGAACTGAACGCGATCGACGTTCTGTAATTCAACGGGCTGACCTGTGCGTCAGACGTTAAGAATTACCTTAAAAGGGGCTTCGGCCCCTTTTTTTATTGTCTATCTTGCTAAGAAAACTGCAAAACTCTCCCTGACTCTTAACAGGAAAAATCATCATGCGCCATCTTGCCCTGATCACGCTACTTGCCCTGACTCCCTTAGCCCACGCCGCCGGCGTTGATTGTAAAAATGCCACTACCCAGACTGACATGAATATCTGTGCCAATCAGGATTTCAAACGCAGCGACGCGTTACTGAATCAGGCCTATAAGCTGAAAATGTCACAACTGAATCTAGACCAGCAGAAGAAATTGAAACTGGCCCAGCGCAACTGGATTGCCTTTCGCGACAGTGATTGTGACCTGCAGTCTTCTGGCGTTGCCGGTGGCTCATTGCAGCCGATGGTGTATGCGCAGTGCCTGCAGGCCAAAACCGAACAACGCACCGCTGAGCTGAACAAAATGCTGCATTGTGAAGAAGGTGACGTCAGCTGCGCGCGCTGATTTTTCCCCTGCGCCATTCAAGCCAGAAACGCTAAATCTTTCGCGTTTCATGACGTTACCCGCAATGCGGGGGTTAGCGAGTTGATAGCACCGCCAGCGGATGGCATTTTGGTGCATATCTCGTTGATAAAGGCACCGTCATGACTTCGAAGCAAGCGCTCCACACCTCCTCTTTAGCCACCGTTCTGGCGCGGCGCGATTGGGAAAATATCAGCTCGACGCACTACCGGCGTTTACCTGCGCATCCGCCATTTCAAAGCTGGCGGCAGGCTGATGAAGCGAGAAAGGGCGCAGCTTCGCCGAGTGTGGTAAGTCTTAATGGGAACTGGAACTTTAGCTATTTCCCACGCCCCGAGGCGGTTCCCGAAGCCTGGTTGCACGATGAGCTGCCGGACGTGCACCTTCAGCCGGTCCCTTCCAACTGGCAACTGGCCGGTTATGACGCGCCGATTTATACCAATGTGCAGTATCCGATTGCGGTCAATCCTCCCTTTGTCCCGGCAGAAAATCCCACCGGCTGCTATTCGCTGACGTTTAACGTTGATGCGTCGTGGCTGAGCAGCGGCCAGACCCGCGTTATTTTCGACGGCGTGAATTCTGCTTTTTATCTTTGGTGTAACGGCCAGTGGATCGGTTATTCCCAGGACAGCCGCTTACCGGCGGAGTTTGATCTCAGCGAGGCGCTGCAGCCCGGCGACAACCGTCTGGCGGTGATGGTGCTGCGCTGGTGTGACGGCAGCTATCTGGAAGATCAGGATATGTGGCGCATGAGCGGGATTTTCCGTGATGTCAGCTTGCTGCATAAACCCGCCGCCCAATTGGCTGACGTACAACTCCGCACTCACCTATGGCATGGCTATACGCAGGCTGAGTTGGAAATTCAGGTCAGCGCAAAACTTCCCTGGACTGAGGAAAATCAGTACAAAATACAGGCGATGTTGTGGAAGGGGGAGCAGCAGATCGTTGCACTCACCCAGCCGATGGGCAGCGACATTGTTGACGAGCGGGGGCATTATCCTGAGCGCACCACGTTGCGCCTTGCGGTCAGCCAACCGGATTTATGGAGTGCCGAACAGCCTGCGTTGTATCGCGTGGTGGTGTCTCTGCTCTCACCGCAGGATGAACTGATTGAGTCGGAGGCTTACGATGTCGGCTTCCGTGACGTGAAGATCACCGACGGACTGTTAAAAGTGAACGGCAAACCGGTGCTGATCCGCGGCACCAACCGTCACGAGCATCATCCTGAAAAGGGACAAGTAATGGATGAAGCGACGATGCGGCGCGACATCATTCTGATGAAGCAGCATAACTTCAATGCCGTGCGCTGCTCGCATTACCCGAACCATCCGCTGTGGTATCGGCTTTGCGATCAGTACGGTTTGTACGTGGTGGACGAAGCCAATATTGAAACGCACGGCATGCAACCTATGTCGCGGCTGTCGGACGATCCGCTGTGGTTTAACGCCTACAGTGAGCGCGTCACTCGCATGGTGCAGCGTGACCGAAATCATCCGTGCATCATCATTTGGTCGCTGGGCAATGAGTCGGGACACGGCGCCACTCATGATGCGCTATACCGCTGGATAAAAACCAACGATCCGACGCGCCCGGTGCAGTACGAAGGCGGCGGGGCGGATACCACTGCCACCGACATTATCTGCCCGATGTATGCCCGCGTTGATGAGGATCAGCCGTTCCCTGCGGTACCGAAATGGTCGATTAAAAAGTGGATCGGTTTGCCCAATGAACAGCGTCCGTTGATCCTGTGTGAATACGCCCATGCGATGGGTAACAGTCTGGGCGGCTTTGATCGCTATTGGCAGGCATTTCGTCAGTTCCCTCGCTTGCAGGGCGGATTTGTCTGGGACTGGGTTGATCAAAGCCTGACCAAAACCACGGCGGAAGGCGTAGCGTATCAGGCCTACGGCGGCGATTTTGGTGACACGCCGAACGATCGCCAGTTCTGCATGAACGGTCTGGTATTTGCCGATCGCACACCGCATCCCGCGCTGTTTGAAGCGCAACGGGCGCAGCAATTCTTCCAGTTTGAATTCCTCAGCCATGCGCCGCTGCGGTTTACTGTTCACAGCGAATTCCTGTTCCGCCATAGCGATAATGAAACGTTGCGCTGGCGCGTGGAGCAAAATGGGGTGGTGATCTGCGAAGGAGAAATGGCGCTGGATATCGCGCCGGGCGGTAAACAACTCATTGAGCTACCGCCTTTCCCTTCATTAACCGGCGAAGGAGAATGCTGGCTGAACGTAGCGGTCCATCAGCCCAAGGCCACCGAATGGTCAGAAGCTGGACACCGCAGCGCATGGGATCAATGGCGTTTACCCCAAGCATTAAAGGCACCGACAGCCCCTAAGGTGCAGGGCACGCCGCCCATATTGTCAGAAGGTCAGGGCTATATCGAGGTGAGTCACGGCGTGCAGCGCTGGTGCTTTAGCCAGGAAAGTGGCTTGCTGGAGCAGTGGTTTAGCGCTGATGAAGCGCAGTTGTTAACGCCGCTGCGCGATCAGTTTGTGCGTGCGCCGCTGGATAACGACATCGGTATCAGCGAAGCCACCAAAATTGACCCCAGTGCGTGGGTCGAACGCTGGAAAGCGGCAGGAATGTACCAGCTTGAGACGCGACTGCTGAACATGCAGGCTGATGCGTTGCAACAGGGCGTGGTGATCACTACCGAACACGCTTTCCTGCATCAAGGCAACGTGGCGTTAATCAGCCAAAAAACCTACCGAATTGACCACTACGGCGCGATGCATCTGGAGGTAAAGGTGAAGGTTGCCGCCGGTTTACCACCGCTCGCGCGCATCGGCCTCTGCTGTCAACTGACAGAGGTGTCGCCGAACGTCAGTTGGCTGGGCCTCGGCCCGCATGAAAATTACCCTGACCGGCGCTTGGCCGCGCAGTTTGGCCGCTGGTCACTGCCGCTGGCAGCAATGACCACGCCTTACGTGTTCCCCTCGGAAAACGGACTGCGTGGCGGAACCCGCGAGGTGAACTATGGCGCATGGCAGTTAAGCGGCCATTTCCATTTCGGCCTTAGCCGCTACAGCCAGCAACAGCTCATGGCCACCAGCCACCGGCATTTATTGTGTGAAGAGCCGGGAACTTGGCTGAATATCGACGGATTTCACATGGGCGTCGGCGGTGATGACTCGTGGAGCCCGAGCGTCAGCCCCGACTTTCTGGTTAAAGACGGTCAATATTCCTACTGTGTGACGTGGAAAAAAGGATAAGACCTGTCGGAAAAATCCCGTAAACGCCTCATTGACGGAAAGTCTTCCGCTGCAAAGTGGCGTGAATTCAGTTTGTTAGTTACCCTTAAAGGCTTGATGAGAGCGACGCGACGTCATTTCAGCATCGTTTTTCTGACTGCCCGTGCGGGTATTTTTTAGGGGTGTTTCGAATGGAAGATTTGAATGTAGTAGGCAGCATTAATAATGCGGGCAACTGGCTGGTGCGCAATCAGGAACTGTTGCTGCATTACGCGGTGAACATTGTGGCGGCCATTTTTATTCTGATTGTCGGCCTGATTGTTGCCCGCGTGCTTTCTGGCGCAGTCAGCCGTGTCATGAAATTGCGCGGCATTGACCTGACAGTTTCTGATTTTCTTGCCGCGATGGTGCGTTATGCGGTTATCGCGTTCACGCTGATTGCTGTATTGGGGCGCATTGGCGTGCAAACCACGTCGGTGATTGCCGTTATCGGTGCCGCCGGTTTAGCCGTCGGTTTGGCGTTGCAAGGCTCACTGTCGAACTTCGCGGCGGGCGTTCTGTTGGTGATCTTCCGTCCTTTCCGTGCCGGTGAATACGTTGATTTAGGCGGCGTGGCCGGTACTGTGACGCAGGTACAAATCTTCTCCACCACCTTGCGTACCGTTGACGATAAAGTGATTGTGGTGCCGAACGGCAAAATCATCGCCGGTAACATCATCAATACTTCGCGTGAGCCAAATCGCCGGACTGAGATCATCGTGGGCGTCGGTTATGACTCCGATATCGACGTGGTGAAAAAGATCCTGGGCGACATTATCGCCGCGGACACGCGGATTCAGCACGAGAAAGGCGTCACCGTTCGCCTGAATGAAATGGCCGCTTCCACGCTGAATTTTGTGGTGCGGGTCTGGACCACCAACGGCGACGCGACAGAAGTGAACTGGGATCTGCTCGAAGCCTTTAAACGTGCGCTGGATAAAAACAATATCAATATTGCTTACCCACAGATGGACGTTCATCTGTATCACGTGGCGCAGGCGGCGGCGAGCCAACAGCAAGAACCTCGTTCGATTGAACAGAAAGACGTTTCGCAATAACGCCATTCTGGCCAACATGGCTTTCCAAAAGTATCAGGCGCCCGCGGGCGCCTGTTTTGTTTTCGCTGGATGGGTATCTTAATTAGCCAAACTAATGTGGGATTAGAATTATCAATTTCCGCTAATGAAAAAGCTCGCATACACTGCGCGCCATTCACCTTTTGAACCATTAAGGATTTCGACGTGCTGGCAATATTTCTTCAGGGATTGGCGATGAGCGCCGCGATGATTTTACCTATCGGGCCGCAAAATGCGTTCGTCATGAATCAGGGCATCCGTAAGCAATACCATTTGATGATCGCCTCCTTGTGCGCCATCAGTGATGCACTGCTGATTTGCGCCGGTATCTTCGGTGGCAGCGCTTTGCTGAGCCAGTCTCCGACCTTATTGGCGCTGGTCAGTTGGGGCGGCGTGGCCTTCTTGCTGTGGTATGGCTGGGGAGCATTTCGCACGGCGTTCAGCAAAAATCCTGAGCTGGCCCAGGCGGAAGTCGCGAAGCAGAGCCGCTGGAAGATTGTGGTCAGTATGCTGGCGGTCACCTGGCTAAATCCGCATGTTTATCTCGACACCTTTGTGGTGCTGGGCAGTCTCGGCGGCAGCCTGAGCAGCGATGAGCGCTCATGGTTTGCGCTGGGTGCGGTGATGGCGTCAGGGTTATGGTTCTTTGGTCTGGCGATCCTTGCCGCCATGTTGTCACCCTGGTTAAACAGCGGAAAAGTGCAGCGGATGATCAATTTCGTGGTCGGCGCGATCATGTGGGGTATTGCGGTTCAGCTTGCCCGGCAAACGCTGCATTTCTAACGCCCGATTTTTAAGACTTTGCCTCTAAATATCGTTTCTCAACCGGTCTATTATGCTAGGGTTTTGCTGTTAATGAGTTTAATGCCAAATCTGAAATGATTAATGGAGGCACTGTGAAATTGAAAGCATTGGCGATGGCTGCAATGTTGGGATTAGGGACGTTACCTGCCGCACTTCAGGCTGCTGAAATGCCAGTAGGACCGCATGTAGTAACCTCAGGGACCGCCAGCGTAGACGCAACGCCAGATATTGCGACGCTGGCGATTGAAGTCAATGTGTCGGCTAAAGATGCGGCGTCAGCGAAGAAACAAGCTGACCAGCGCGTGGCTGAGTATTTTGCTTTCCTACAGAAAAACGGTATTGAGAAGAAGGACATCAATGCCGCTAACCTGAGCACGCAACCCGAATATAACTACCTCAAAGACGGCGGTACCGAGCTGAAAGGCTACCGGGCAGTGCGTCAGGTGCAGGTGACCTTGCGTCAACTGGACAAACTGAATGATCTGCTGGACGGCGCATTAAGCTCTGGCTTGAATGAGATCCGTGGCGTTGAATTGGGTGTGGCGAATCCAGAAAGTTTCCGTGATCAAGCACGGCAGAAAGCGATCGACAACGCGACCAATCAGGCGAAAGCGCTGGCCGAAGGTTTCCACGCGAAACTGGGGCCGGTATACAGCATTCGTTACCATGTCGCGAACTATCAACCGATGCCGGTTGCACGGATGTACAAAACCGCAGAAGCCGCCGGTCAAAGTGATGCCGCTCAAACTTATGAGCAGCAAAGTATTCACTTTGACGACCAGGTGGATGTGGTGTTTGAGCTCCAACGCTGATATCCGTCATGCTTCGCGCCGCAAGAGCGTTGGCTGCGTTCAGCCGCCTTCGTGCAACGCGAATCTTTTAGGATATGCGCTCGATAAAAACCCGCCTTGGCGGGTTTTTTGTGGCTTTTTTCTTCGCGTTATTCGTCCTGATCGGCTGAAAGTGCCACGTCTTTTTGCTTTTCCAGAGCCTGTAGCCGTTCTGTCAGTGCTTTACTGATTGACGCATAAGCGGTGCTGCCAAGTGCCAGACGCAGAGGTGGCTGGGCTGATGTGGCGGCGGTGATGATGGCATTCACCGTTTTTACCGCATCGCCTTTTATCGCAAAATCACCGGATGTGACAGCGCGACGCACAACGCCTGCGGGCGTATCTTCATAACTTGCCATCGGCTCTGCGTGATCCAAACCTTCGGCAAAGTTTGTTCCGGTCGGGCCCGGCTCAACCAGTATGAAATCGATACCGAACGGGGCGACTTCTTGCGCCACAGATTCAACAAACCCTTCGATCCCCCATTTGGTGGCGTGATACAGGCTGAAATTCGGGTAGGCAATCTGCCCGCCTTCAGAGGAAACCTGCACAATGCGTCCACCGCCTTGTGCTCTCAGCGCGGGCAAAACGGCGCGAATAAACTGAATCGATCCCAGCAGATTGGTGGCAATTTGCCGTTCTATTTGTTCATCGCTGATCTCTTCACCCGCGCCGAATAAACCATAACCGGCGTTGCTGACCACGATATCAATTCGGCCCATTTGTGTGAACGCGTCTGCTACCACTGCTCTTATCGCCTGAGTATCCGTCACGTCTAAGGTAATGACATGCAGGCGTGTCCCGTATTTTTGAACCAGTTCATCCAGTGCGCCTTGCTTACGAAGTGTCGCCACCACGCGATCGCCGCGTTCCAGTAATTGTTCGGTGAGCAGGCGGCCAAGGCCGGTAGAGGTGCCAGTAATAAACCATGTTTTAGTCATGTTGCGTATCCTCAAGCGTTGAACGTCAGACATTAAAGATAAGTCAGTGCTATTGTTGTGTTAATGGTGAATAAACTGCATGAACAGGTGAAAAATAAACACCAATGAGCAAACCTACACTGGCAGAATTACGATCATTCATGGCTGTCGCCGAGCATCGCAGTTTCCGGCGTGCGGCAGATTTGCTGGGCGTTACGCGATCTGCGCTCAGCCACACGGTGCGCGGGTTGGAAGATCGTCTGAGTGCGCGCCTGCTGCATCGCACCACGCGAAGCGTGTCATTAACCGAAGTCGGGGAGCGTTTACTCAGCCGCCTGACTCCGTTGATGAGTGACTTTGACGCGGTGCTTGAGGACGTTGCCGGTGAACAGGGGCGGCCGATGGGTGAACTGCGCATTAACGGCAGCGAAGGGGCGATACGTTTGCTACTGCAACGTATCGTGCCGGAATTTATGTCGCGTTACCCAGACGTTACGCTGGATCTGATGGCGGAAGGGCGGCTGGTGGATATCGTTGAGCAAGGCTTTGACGCGGGGATAAGACTGGGCGAGGCGGTTCCACAAGATATGATTGCGGTGCGGTTAAGCGCGGATCTGCGTTTTCTCGCCGTGGCGTCCCCCGCATATCTGGCGACGCATCCTGCACCGAAAACACCGGATGAATTGGTCAGTCACCAGTGTCTGCGCCAGCGGTTACCGAGTGGGAAACGGTATCGATGGGAGTTTCGCCATCATGGGCAGGAAGTGGCGGTCGACGTGCCGGGGACGCTGACGCTGGATAATACGCAACTGATGGTAGAAGCAGCAGAGAGCGGGCTGGGAATCGCCTATGTTCCTGAAGACTACGCGAAGATTGGGCTACAAGAGGGGCGTCTGATGGCGGTGCTTGAAGCTTGGTGTCCGTTAATTCCCGGTCTGTTTATCTACTTCTCAGGCCATCGCCATGTGCCCGCCAGTCTGCGGGCCTTTATTGATCTCGTCCGGGAGAAGAAAGAATAACCTGTCTTCACGCCGGACGCTTCATGTCGCCCAATCAGTCCTGACGAAGTACCTGACGGCCATGGGCCAGCAGGGCGTCAGTCACTTTACGCATCATGCGGCTTTCTGGCGCAAAGCGATGCCAGAACAACATGCGGCGCTGGAACAGCCCCGGCGTCAAATCGATCAGCTCGCCACTTTCCAACTCTTTCTCAATTTGCAGGTGTGGGATCATGCAGCAGGTGGTGCCTTGACGGGCTAACTGCACAAAGGCTTCTGACGAGTTCACGATGTGGCAGGGGACGCTGCCCGGTGAGAGATCAAAGTTCTGTTGTAAGAACGCCTGATGCATATCGTCGAGATGGTCGAAGGCAACCGCAGGCGCTTTGAGCAGCGCCGAGCGCGTGACGCCATTGGGGAAATAGCGATCGGCAAAAGGCTTCGACGCCACGAACAGATAGTCGAGCGCGCCGAGTTGATCGACCAGACAGCTTGGCAGCGGTTGCGGCTGAATACTGACCGCGCCTACCACTTCACCACGACGCAGGCGTTCCTGAGTGCGCGTTTCATCTTCCACCTGCAAATTTAGGCGGATCGGCGAGTCAACCAGCACGGACTTGAGCGCAGGCAGCAGCCAGGTTGCCAGACTGTCGGCGTTGACCGCCAGCGACAGCAGCAGCGGCGTGTCATTGCTGTCGGTGCCGCTGTCATTGCCCAGCCACTCTTCTTCCAGCAATTCCACCTGATGCAGCAGCGCCAGTAATTTCTGCCCCTGCTCGGTAGGGCGTGGCGGTACGGTTCGTACCAGCAAAGGCTGACCGAATAAGTTTTCGAGCTGCTTAATGCGTTGAGACACCGCCGATTGAGTGATGCAAAGCTTCTGTGCGGCACGCTCAAAGCCGCGCTCGCGGATCACAGCGTCCAGCGCCTGAAGCGTTCTATAGTCTGGGCGTTTCATCGGAATTCTGTCCCTTGGATTTAATTTATTCAAATACTATGCCACAGATTTGCCGGTTTTGTGGTGGACAAAACGCGTGTTGTTGTAAGTCATCGCGGCGCTTGCGGCCTGTCGGCCCGCGAAGGCAATAAGTGTGATCTGGCTCGGAAGCCGATTGCCCAATTTGCGGGCGCATGCTTTATAATCATTGGCATTGTTTCCCCCTCGCATTAACAGCAGAGAAGCCATGATGACTCAGGAAGAATTGAAGAAAGCCGTTGGTTGGGCCGCTTTAGATTACGTGACGCCCGGCACTATCGTGGGTGTAGGCACCGGCTCTACCGCCGCCCATTTTATTGATGCGTTAGGTTCTATCAAACATACCATCGAAGGCGCGGTGTCCAGTTCTGACGCTTCAACCGCCAAATTGAAAAGCCTCGGCATTCATGTTTTCGACAGCAACGAAGTCGACGAACTGGCTGTGTACGTGGATGGTGCCGATGAAATCAACGGACAAATGCAGATGATTAAAGGCGGTGGTGCCGCGTTGACCCGCGAAAAAATCATTGCGGCCATCAGCAAGAAATTTGTCTGTATTGTCGATGCGTCGAAACAGGTGGGGGTGTTGGGTAAATTCCCGCTGCCGGTTGAAGTGATCCCGATGGCGCGTTCTTACGTTGCCCGTGAATTAGTGAAGCTTGGCGGACTACCTGAGTATCGTCAAAACGTCGTGACCGACAACGGTAACGTCATTTTGGATGTGCACAATTTGTCGATTCTCGATGCCGTCGCGCTGGAAAATAAGATCAACAGTATCGCCGGTGTGGTGACTGTCGGCCTGTTCGCCAACCGGGGTGCGGATGTCGCGCTGGTGGGGACCGCCGATGGCGTAAAAACCATCACACTGAAGTGATTTGACGGTTATCAGGCAATAAGAAGAAGATCTGACTGCGTTCATGGGAACGCAGTTATTCATTGTCTGGTCATAATACAATGTTATGAAGATGATAATTGTTAGACTGAATCATCTTTTCTTCGCAAGGCTTAATTTGGTGACTTATGTCACATTCTTGCCTCATACCTCAGTAACATCCGGCTTGAAATTTCTTCCCTAGCATTAAATTCTGCAAAGCCCTGTGCGGACTGCGGCTTCTGCTGTCTGCTAAGCAATCGTTTGTATTGATGCTGGCGAATTTTTTGTTATGTTGGCAGTGTCGCTGCCTCATGGCCGCCACATAGGTTGTAAAAAAGCATCGGTCGCAAACATCGTCAGTCAGAATAAATAGGGTCGGGAAATGGCAAAAGTATCACTTGAGAAAGACAAGATTAAGTTTTTGTTAGTGGAAGGCGTCCACCAAAGTGCGGTTGATACACTCCGCGCCGCGGGTTACACCAATATTGAATTTCACAAAGGTGCTTTAGATACGGATGCTCTGAAAGAGTCGATTCGTGATGCGCACTTTGTTGGACTCCGATCGCGTACCCAACTGACCGAAGATGTGTTTGCTGCCGCCGAGAAACTGGTGGCAGTGGGGTGCTTCTGCATCGGGACTAATCAGGTGGATTTGAACGCCGCCGTGAAGCGCGGTATTCCCGTGTTCAACGCGCCATTCTCCAATACCCGTTCAGTGGCAGAAATGGTGCTAGGCGAAATGCTGCTGATGATGCGCGGCATTCCGTCGGCCAACGCCAAAGCACACCGCGGTGTGTGGCATAAACTGGCGGTCGGTTCATTCGAAGCACGCGGCAAGCGTCTCGGGATCATCGGTTACGGCCATATCGGCACGCAGCTGGGGATCTTAGCTGAAGGCCTGGGTATGCGTGTCTTCTACTACGATATCGAGAGCAAATTACCGCTCGGTAATGCGCAGCCGATCGTCAGCCTGAAAGAATTGCTGGAAACCAGCGATGTCGTCACCCTGCATGTGCCAGAAACGGCCAATACCAAAGACATGATCGGCGCAGAGGAACTGGCGCTGATGAAGCCGGGCGCTTTGCTGATCAACGCCTCACGCGGCACGGTCATTGATATCCCTGCTCTGTGCGATGCGCTGCGTAGCAAGCATCTGTCCGGCGCGGCTATCGACGTGTTCCCGGAAGAACCTGCGACTAACAGCGATCCGTTCCTGTCTCCACTGTGCGAGTTTGATAACGTGATCCTGACGCCACACATCGGCGGTTCTACGATGGAAGCGCAAGAAGGCATCGGTCTGGAAGTGGCGGGGAAACTGGCGAAGTACTCTGACAACGGTTCAACGCTGTCAGCGGTGAACTTCCCAGAAGCGTCACTGCCTGCTCACGGCGTGAACGCCAGCCGTTTGTTGCATATTCACGAAAACCGTCCGGGCGTGCTGACCAGTATCAACCAGATTTTCGCTGACCAGGGCTTGAACATTGCAGCGCAGTATCTGCAAACCAGTCCGCAAGTGGGTTATGTGGTGATCGACGTTGAGACAGATACCGCAACGCTTGCGACCGCCCTTCAGTTGATGAAGGCGATCCCCGGCACGATTCGTGCGCGTTTGCTGTACTGATCTGAGTATTTGATATAACGAAAACCGCCTTACTGAAATGAACGCCATGGGGTGAACATTTCAGTAAGGCGGTTTTTTTGTTTGTGTCATAAGGTCGTTTTACAGATTCTGGCGAGACAGCCCACGTTTGTACCGGCGTTAATCACCTTTCACAGCACTTCAAAATTGCAGAAGTAGAAGGACAAGATAATCAGACCGCAGAGGATCAGGGAGCTCAGGGTGATTTCGAAATGATAGCGACGCAGCATCATCCATCAATTCCTCATGATAAAAACTGGAGAAAAAAACACCCGGCGAGCCGGGTGTTGAATAATCAGTCTTACTAAGAGTGAGTGGAATCGCTCACAAAGACTTCTTACTTATTAAGCTGCTGGAGCAGCTTTTTTAGCATGTTTCACGTGTTTCTTAGCAGCCTGCGCTTTCTGAGCGACTGGCGCTGCTTTCTTAGCGTGTTTCACGTGTTTTTTAGCGGCCTGTGCTTTCTGAGCGACTGGCGCTGCTTTCTTAGCGTGTTTCACGTGTTTTTTAGCGGCCTGTGCTTTCTGAGCCACTGGTGCTGCTTTCTTAGCATGTTTCACGTGTTTTTTAGCAGCTTGCGCTTTCTGTGCTGGCGCAGCTTTTTTCGCTTTTTTGTGTTTCTTAGCAGCCTGAGCTTTCTGGGCTGGTTTCTTGTGGGCTTTCTTAACAACGTGCTTAGCCGGTGCTTTTGCAGCTGGAGCAGCCGTTGTTGCTGGTGCTGGCGTTGCAGTAGTTTCAGCAGCGAAAGCGACAGATGACAGGCCCATTGCAGCGGCTACAACCAGAGCTAATACTTTTTTCATGTTTAATTCCTCAAAGGTCTTGGTTTATTTGTCTGCCCCACTGCGGGGCCGTTGAGAGAATAATAGGCGTGTCGAATCGGCTTGTCCGTGAGTGATTGGTTTCGGCGTGTAACCGCCTGTACAAAATAAAAAACCTTAAAATATCAATATGTTGTTTGGTTTTTATAATCTCGTGAAGCGATAACTCGCTGAGTTAGTTACAACATTCTTAATGTTCTACCTGCATGACGTTCTAACAGATAGCCTCGGCGTAAGGGCTGCATCGCTATTAATAAACAGATTTCTAGGGATAGTTGTGCCGTTTTTATAACGAACTCGCCTACCGCTTTCCTCTAGTTTTAGCTCTCTGCTATGCTCATTCCTTTTTATAAAAGGACTTAAGATGAAGCACTTAAGTTTTCTTATCGTTGGGGGATACTTTCCGCCCCGGCGATGGCTATACCTGCCCCTGCACCCGCTCAAGTGAAAAGTATTGAATGGATCCCTGAAAATTCCGTGCAAATGGGGGATTCAATCAATGCTCTTATCCGTATTTCCATGGCCGGTGGTGAGACGAACGAGATGTGGCTGAATGCCGACTGCCGCACGCAGAAAAAATCGCTCTTAATGATGGATGTCCATCTCAATACGGGCACGGTTTTACGGGCTTATAGCGTCAACTCCATCTCACGCTACGCACCTGCCGTTCCCTTTGAGCCGGATGCGAGCAGCCCGCTGGGTCAGGATCCCAAACTGGATATTTGCCGGCAACATCTCACCGCACCTCGGTGGGCTGAAATATCCGCCGCCAATGAACAGGGTGACCGCCAATTTGTGGATGTAAACAACAGCGTGAGAGAGGGGAAAATGCTCAAGGTTCGTCTGGCGACGGACTACGCGAAAACCTACATAAAAGAGCAGTATGGTGCGCCTTATTCAGTGAAGATTAAGGATGTGGTGATGAATTGCGAAAATGGCCAGGGTATGACTAAGGCCAGTTATTCGCTCGATAACCATGGTCTGCTAACCGATGCCAACGTCGTGGCGGATCCCGTGTTTTCCACGCTGCCGCCAGAGGTAGCGGACGTTGCCAAACCCCTCTGTGAGGTTAAAGACCTCAAGCAATATCAAGGGAAGGGGCCATGGATTGCGCGTGACAAGCCCCTCGCCGATAACCAGCCATCACTGCCTGACTACGAACATAATGACCCGACTCAATTACAACGTTTCTCCCTGCCTGATACGGTCATAAAGGTGATGAAAAACGCAGTCGGCAGTGCGGATCAGCATCCTGCATTCAGTCGCCTTACTTATACGCAGCAATGGGTGGGAGAGGGGGGCAACAGTTCGGACATCATTATCGATAGACAACCTGACGGCACGACGCTCAGCCTGAGTAAACTCCTCATCGGTAATGCGCCACTTTATATGCAAGATCAGCGGCTGTTTAACATGGTCGATCTGCGAGGCTGGGATTCCTTTTCTCCGGCACCGGATATCAGCCGGTCTCTGGACAATTCGTTTGAGGTACCGGTAAAAGCGGCAACCGAATACCAATGGCATGGTGTGCTGACCAATGGCAGAAAAGCCGGTGAAGAGCAGGAAAAAAGTGAAGTATGCCGTACGGAAGATCGGTGGCATGACGCGACTGAATTGAATAAAGCCTTTTCGGGTCGTTACATCGAGCTAACCTGCACGGATGATCGTGGCGACAAGCGACCGATGAGCAGCGATTATGCTTACCTCGAAAATCTGCGCATATTCCTGCGTATTGGTTTTCACGAGAACGGCGAGAAAAAGCGGTTTACCTTGACTGACGTTGTTGTGACGCCTTAATTCCTTTCACCATATCCAGACCCTGCCTGGGGTAATGATCTCTGGCAGGGGAACATCCCACTCTTCAACCGGTAAACCCTCCACTTGCTGGCAGTCGTGCGCCAATCCGATGGGATAAGGGCCGCGATGGCGCCATTTTTCCAGCGTGCGATCGTAAAAACCGCCGCCCATGCCTAAGCGCTGACCCTGCTCATCGAACGCCACCAGCGGTGTCAGGATGATATCCAGCTGTGACAGCGGGATAAGTTGCCTGACGTCGAGTACAGGCTCGAGGATTTTCAGCCGGTTTCGAATCAGCGGGGTGTCCGGCGTATAGCGCAGAAACAATAAATGACCGGCGCTGAACGGGTGGAGCACCGGCAGGCAAAGTTGTTTGCCCCTGGCCCATAGTTGCTCAATCAAGGGGGCGGTATCGAGCTCGCCATCAAAAGAGAGAAAGACGGAAATTGTTGTAGCTGCCTGAATGCGGGGATGTAAAGCGATGCGTTCTGCGGCTTGATGCGCAAATTGCTGTTGTTGTTCAGGACTGAGGTTTTTTCTGCGCTGACGGACTTCATTACGAAGATGCTGTCGAATTGCTGCGTGTTGGGGAGTGTGCGACATAGATACAAGCGCCGTAAAGGGATGTACCGGGTAAGAAAGGGGAATCTCCGAGATGCCGTCGCAGGCTGTAACCCTTGAACCCATGGTTCAAGGTGAACGTGCTGTCGTAATCTTTAGGCTTCTCGGACGGACCGAGCATGCGCACCGATTACGGATCATCACATTCTGTTGGTACTAATTATCGGCTCAGGGGACGGGCCCGCTGGCGAACATCTCAGAGAAATTTTTTTACTTATTGCTGACTGCCTGTGACCAGCGAATCAACAACTTAAGTGTTAATTATCGAACTTATTCGAAAGGTGCCCCTTCGCGTTCCGATATCTTACCTTGTTCGAGCAATGCCTGCTCGATGGTTTGTTGCAGCATCCGAATACGTTGTTCCATATTGGAGGCGTAGTCACGGGTTTTCAACCGTTCTTGAGCAAGTTCGTGACACACATTCAGTGCCGCGATAAAAACTAATTGCTCTGTATTGGTGACTCTAGTGCGAACTTTCAGATCTTGCAACCGCTGATTCAGATCCTCAGCAGCCATGTTCAATGCTTCTTGTTGTTCTGGCGGACAATTCACTCGTAACGAGCGGCCAAAAATTTGAATATCTACTGGTTGTGCAGACATGCCACCTTCCTGCCTTCTTTGAATGCCGCCTCAACCGAACCACTGTGACTGGCACAGGATGTTGAAAGCGGCCTCACTATAACTATCTCAATACCAGGTTACAACCCCATGACGAACTGATTGCTGGATGTTTGTCCAGTGCATTTGCCGGCCAAAGAGAGGCTCTACAACTGCCATTCGCTGGTCTGCTAATCTGGTACTACGACTGACCTTGGTGGTAGCATAACACGAACTTAACCAGCCAACGATGGCGAATACACATGTCTATTGAGAATACTTATCCTACTTATGATTCGTTGGATCAAGCACTGAAACAACAATCGGTCGCTTTGACGGCGGCAGAAATGCACGGACTTATCAGTGGCCTGCTGTGTGGCGGCAACCGTGACGGCAGCTGGCTGACCCTGGTTCATGACCTGACCAACGAAGGTCTGGCGTTCCCGCATACGCTGGCGGATTTGCTGCAACAAGTGCGCAAAACCACCGCCGATACGCTGGAAGATGACAGCTTCGAATTCAAAATGCTGATGCCAGACGACGAAAAACACATCTTTGTACGTGCCGATGCACTGGCCGGCTGGGTTAATCACTTCTTGCTGGGGCTCGGCATGATGCAGCCAAAACTGGCCAAAGTGAAAGGCGAAGTGGGCGAAGCGATTGACGACCTGCGCAGCATTGCGCAATTGGGTTATGAAGAAGATGAAGACCAGGAGCAACTGGCGTCGTCGCTGGAAGAAGTCATTGAGTATGTGCGCGTGGCGGCTATTTTATGCTTTGGCGAATTTGGTCACAGCCATCCGTTAGCGCCAGAAAGCCCACGCACATTGCATTAATACACAACGCCATTAATAGACCGCGACTTTACGCATTCATAAAAACGACCTTCGCGCATTAGAGAAGGGTAGGGAGCAGGTGATGATTCAGCAGGAATACCAGAATCGCCGTCAGGCGCTGTTAGCCAAAATGGCACCGGGCAGTGCAGCGATTATTTTCGCCGCGCCAGAAGCAACGCGTAATGCCGACAGCCACTATCCTTTCCGCCAAAGCAGCGATTTCTGGTATCTCACCGGTTTTAATGAACCGGAAGCCGCGCTGATTCTGGTAAAAAGCGATGAAAATCATAATCACAGCGTGCTGTTTAACCGCGTGCGTGATTTGACCGCTGAGATCTGGTTTGGCCGTCGACTCGGTCAGGAGGCGGCCCCCGCCAAATTGGGTATTGATCGCGCCCTGCCGTTTGATGACATCAACACTCAGCTTCATCTGCTGCTTAATGGCCTCGACGTGGTGTACCACGCGCAAGGTGATTACGCCTATGCTGACGAGATCGTGAACCGTGCGATGGAAACATTGCGTCACGGCTTCCGTCAGAACCTCGCCGCGCCGAATACGGTGATCGACTGGCGTCCTATTGTTCATGAAATGCGTCTGTTCAAATCGCCACAAGAAATTGCCGTGATGCGCCGCGCGGGTGAAATCACCGCCAAGGCCCACACGCGTGCGATGGAAAAATGTCGCGCTGGCCTGTTTGAATACCACCTCGAAGGCGAAATTCATCACGAATTTAACCTGCATGGCGCACGCTCTCCGTCCTACAACACCATCGTGGGCAGCGGCGAAAACGGCTGCATTTTGCATTACACCGAAAATGAATCGCCATTACGTGATGGCGACTTAGTGCTGATTGACGCGGGCTGTGAATATCAAGGTTACGCCGGTGACATCACCCGTACTTTCCCGGTTAGCGGCAAATTCAGTCCGGCACAGCGCGAGATTTACGACATTGTGTTGGCATCAGAGTACAAGGCGCTCGAGGTATTGCGCCCGGGTAGCAGCATTCAGGAAGCCACCGAAGCCGCGGTTCGCGTGATGATCGCCGGACTGGTGAAGCTTGGGATCCTGCATGGCGACGTCGAGAAGCTCTACAGCGAGCAGGCGCATCGCCCGTTCTTCATGCACGGTTTGTCCCACTGGCTGGGGCTGGACGTACACGATGTCGGCCATTACGGCACCGTCGATCGCACCCGGACACTGGAGCCTGGCATGGTGATCACCGTGGAACCAGGCCTGTACATTGCGCCTGATGCTGATGTGCCAGAGCAATACCGCGGCATTGGTATTCGTATCGAAGACGACGTGTTGATCACCGAAAACGGGATCGAAATCTTCACCGGCGACGTGGTGAAAGAGGCCGATGATATTGAAGCTCTGATGGCGGCGGCCCGTAAATAATATGAGCATGATTATTGTTGGCGGCGGAATGACCGGTGCCACGCTGGCACTGGCGGTCTCTGCGCTGACGCAGGGCCAACTGCCGGTGCATTTGGTTGAGGCGTCGTCACTGACGGGCCACCGCCATCCGGGATTTGATGCACGCTCTATCGCGCTGGCGCAAGGTACCTGTCAGCAACTGGCGCGGATTGGTTTGTGGTCGGCGTTGGCCGATAGCGCGACGCCAATAAGCGACATCCACGTCAGCGATCGCGGTCATGCGGCCTTTGTGAATCTCAATGCCAAACACTATGGCGTTGAGGCGTTAGGCAATGTCGTTGAATTGCATGACGTCGGTCAGCGTTTGTTCGAACGTCTGAAACACGCGCCCGGCATCACGCTGCACTGTCCGGCAAAAGTGGTGGCGGTTCTGCGCACGCAGGACTCCGCCAGCGTCACCTTAGACAACGGCGAGGTGCTTAGCGGCCAATTGCTGGTCGCCGCCGATGGCTCACATTCCATGCTCGGCAAAGCCTGCAACCTAAGCTGGCAGCGCGAGGATTACGGCCAGATTGCGGTCATCGCCAATATCGTGACCAGCGAGCCACACCGTGGCCGCGCCTTTGAGCGCTTTACCGAACACGGCCCGCTGGCGTTATTACCGATGTCAAAAGGGCGCAGCTCGCTCGTCTGGTGTCATCCGCGCGAAGCGCAGACGGAAATTGACGGCTGGAGCGAACAGACCTTCTTGGCCGAATTACAAAAAGCATTCGGTTGGCGTTTAGGGAAGATGAAACAGGCAGGCGCGCGTTTTAGCTATCCCCTGCAACTTCAGACCGCCAATAATCATATTAGCCACCGTTTAGCGCTGGTGGGCAATGCGGCGCAAACCTTGCATCCGATTGCCGGGCAGGGCTTCAACCTGGGCCTGCGCGACGTGATGACGCTGGCCGAAACCGTGGCAGCTGCCCATCAATCCGCTGAGGATATCGGGCGCTACCGCGTACTAAGCGGATACCAACAGCGCCGTCAGCCTGATCAACAGGCCACCGTGGGCGTCACCGACGGCTTGATCCACCTTTTCGCCAATCGCTATGTCCCACTGATGGTTGGGCGTAATCTCGGCCTCATGGCGATGGACGGCATTACGCCATTACGCGACGCGTTCACTCGCCGGACTCTTGGTTGGGTTACCCGCTGAGAGAGTCACTACGTCCTACAGGAAAAATTATGCAATCTTTTGATGTGGTTATCGCGGGTGGCGGCATGGTGGGTTTGGCACTGGCCTGCGGATTACAAGGCACCGGCCTGCGTATCGCGGTGCTGGAAAGCCATCTGCCGGATCTCAACTCGCCGTTGCCCGATGCCCCCGGTTTGCGCGTATCGGCCATTAACGCTGCCAGTGAACGCCTGCTGCGCTATGTCGGCGTGTGGGACAACATCACAGCCCAACGCGCCAATGCCTATCAGGGCATGGAAGTGTGGGATCGCGACAGCTTTGGCAAAATCGCCTTTCGCGGCGAAGAGTATGGATTTAGCCATCTCGGGCACATCATCGAAAATGAGGTGATCCTGCGTGCCTTATGGCAGAAGGCTGAGCAGTGCTCGGATATTACGCTGTTGTCGCCTGCCACCTTGAAAAACGTGGCATGGGGTGAAAATGATGCGTTCATCACGCTCAATGATGATCGACAGCTCAGTGCGCGTCTGGTGGTAGGTGCTGACGGTGCGCAGTCGTGGTTGCGCCAGCATGCGGATATCCCACTCACCTTCTGGGATTATCGCCATCACGCACTGGTTGCTACTATTCGTACCGCGCAGCCGCATCAGTCGGTGGCGCGTCAGGTCTTTCACGGTGAAGGAATTCTGGCATTTCTGCCGCTGGCGGATGCCCATCTCTGTTCCATCGTCTGGTCGGTATCACCAGAGGAAGCTCAGCGCCTTGCCGCGTTACCGGCAGAAGAGTTCAACAAAATCCTCGCCACCACCTTTGACCTGCGTCTGGGGCTGTGCACGGTCGAAAGTGAGCGTCTGACGTTCCCGCTGACTGGCCGTTATGCCCGCAGTTTCGCTGCGCAACGTTTGGCGCTGGTGGGGGATGCCGCACATACGGTGCACCCGTTGGCGGGACAGGGCGTGAACTTAGGCTTTATGGACGCCGCGGAACTGGTGTCTGAAATCAAACGCTTGCAGCGCGACGGTAAAGACTTTGGTCAGCACATGTATCTGCGTCGCTATGAGCGCCGCCGTAAACACAGCGCTGCACTGATGTTAGCGGGGATGCAGGGCTTTCGTGAATTGTTCAACGGTGAGCATCCGGCCAAAAAATTGCTGCGGGATATTGGCCTGACGTTGGCTGATTCCCTGCCAGGCGTGAAGCCAAAACTGGTGCGTCAGGCGATGGGCCTGAACGATTTACCCGAGTGGTTGGAGCAGACGCCGGTTCGATTGAAATAATCTAATTTCAGCGTGGTTTTTCCATTACTTTTTATAATGCGAGGCCGGAGTTCTCATTCTGCAAATGGTGAGAAATCTGGCCTCGACGTTATATAACATCGATATTTTTGTGGTTCATTTGTAGATTTTGCGCCATAAACCTCATTTTCCCAGTCAAAAACTCTGCACAATGCCCTTGTGAATTTACTGCCATTCCCTCCGCTCTGCATATTTTATCTTATGGTTAGCAGAACCTATCAGTGGTAAGTTTCAGGCAAAGGGTATCGTTTGCGCTCCCTGTCATTTTTACATTTTCAGGCAGCCTTTTCGTCATGAGGAATAAGATGGTTAAGCAGACTCAGCTTTATGAACAACACGTTGCGTGCGGTGCGCGTATGGTCGACTTCCACGGCTGGATGATGCCATTGCACTACGGTTCACAGCTCGATGAACACCACGCGGTGCGCCAGGATGCTGGCATGTTCGACGTCTCCCACATGACCATTGTTGACCTGCACGGTGCCCGTACCCGTGAATTCCTGCGCTATCTGGTGGCGAACGACGTCGCCAAACTCACCGTTCCCGGCAAAGCGCTGTATACCGGCATGCTCGATGCGTCCGGTGGCGTCATTGACGATTTGATTATCTACTTCTTTACCGAAGACTATTTCCGTCTGGTGGTGAACTCGGCCACCCGCGACAAAGATCTGGCATGGATTTCGCAACATGCTAAAGCCTATGGCGTTGAACTCACCGTACGTGATGATCTGGCGCTGATCGCCGTTCAAGGGCCGCAGGCCAAAGAACGCGCGCAAACGCTTTTCACCACGGAACAACAGCAAGCCGTTGCGGGAATGAAACCTTTCTTCGGCGTTCAGGCCGGTGACTTGTTCATCGCCACCACCGGATATACCGGTGAAGCGGGTTATGAAATTGCCCTGCCGCAAGAACAGGCTGCTGATTTTTGGCAGAAATTGCTGGCAGCCGGCGTCAAACCGGCGGGATTGGGCGCGCGTGACACCCTGCGTCTCGAAGCGGGTATGAATTTGTACGGGCAGGAAATGGATGAAGGTGTTTCTCCCCTGGCCGCCAATATGGGCTGGACCATTGCCTGGGCACCGGAAGACCGTGATTTTATCGGTCGCGCCGCGTTGGAAAAACAGCGTGAGCAAGGCACCCATGAACTGGTCGGATTGATCATGACCGAAAAAGGCGTATTACGTAATGAGCTGCCGGTGCGTTTCACTGACGCCGCGGGTAACGCGCAGGAAGGGATTATCACCAGCGGCTCATTCTCACCGACTTTAGGCTACAGCATTGCGCTGGCCCGCGTTCCGGCTGGCATTGGCGAGAACGCCATTGTGCAAATTCGTAACCGCGAAATGCCAGTCAAAGTGACCAAGCCAGGCTTCGTGCGTAACGGTAAAGCGCTGGTTTAATAACGAATTCAACATTATTTAAAAAATTATTGGAGATAACTTCATGAGCAATGTTCCAGCAGAATTGAAATACGCCGCCTCCCACGAGTGGGTTCGTTCAGAAGGCAACGGCGTTTACACCGTGGGCATCACTGAGCACGCGCAAGAATTACTGGGCGACATGGTGTTCGTCGACCTGCCCGAAGTGGGCCGTCAAGTGGCCGCTGGCGAAGATTGTGCCGTGGCGGAATCGGTCAAAGCCGCGTCTGACATCTACTCGCCAATCAGCGGCGAAATCATCGCTATCAACAGCGAGCTGGAAGGCTCACCAGAACTGGTGAACAGCGCGCCTTACGGCGACGGTTTCCTGTTCCAGATTAAAGCGTCTGACGAAAACGAACTGGCTAGCCTGTTAGATGCCGATGCCTATCTGTCAGGCATTGACGAATAAGTTTGTCCCGCTCCGTAAGTCTTTACGGGGCGGCGTTTAGCCCCCGATTGCCCGTTATTGGCTGTCCCCGGACACCACCATGCAGATTCAGGAATGCGTAGCAAATGACTCAGACTCTTAGCCAACTCGAAAACAGTGAATCCTTTATCGGCCGTCACATTGGTCCGTCTTCTCAGCAGCAGCAACAGATGCTGGAAACGGTCGGTGCCGAGTCGTTAAATGCCCTGATCCAGCAAATTGTGCCGGTGGATATCCAGTTGCCAGGCCCACCCGCGGTCGGCGATTCGGTCACCGAACATCAGGCACTGGCCGAGTTGAAAGCCATTGCTAGCCAGAATCAGCGTTACAAATCTTATATCGGCATGGGCTATTCTGCCGTGCTGACGCCGCCGGTTATTCTGCGCAACATGCTGGAAAATCCGGGCTGGTACACCGCTTACACGCCGTATCAGCCAGAAGTGTCACAGGGCCGTCTCGAAGCCTTGCTGAACTTCCAACAGCTTACGCTCGACCTGACCGGTCTGGATTTGGCTTCCGCGTCTCTGCTCGACGAAGCCACCGCCGCGGCCGAAGCGATGGCGTTGGCAAAACGCGCCAGCAAACTGAAGAACGCCAATCGCTTCTTCGTGGCTGACGACGTGCATCCGCAAACGCTGGACGTGGTGCGTACCCGTGCCGAGACCTTTGGTTTCGACATCATCGTTGATAAAGCAGAAAAAGTGCTCGATCTGGACGGCGTGTTCGGCGTGCTGCTGCAACAAGTGGGCACCACCGGCCAGGTTCATGATTACCGCGCACTGCTCGCTGAGCTGAAGTCTCGTAAAATCATCACCAGCGTTGCCGCCGACATTATGGCGTTAGTGCTGCTGGCCGCACCGGGCACGCAGGGCGCAGACGTGGTGTTTGGTTCCGCGCAACGCTTTGGCGTACCTATGGGCTACGGCGGCCCGCACGCGGCCTTCTTCGCCTGCGTTGACGAATTCAAACGTTCGATGCCGGGCCGTATTATCGGCGTCTCCCGCGATGCCGCCGGTAACACCGCGCTGCGTATGGCGATGCAAACGCGCGAGCAGCATATCCGCCGCGAAAAAGCCAACTCCAACATTTGTACTTCGCAGGTGCTGCTGGCTAACATCGCCAGCCTCTACGCGGTATTCCACGGGCCGGTTGGCCTGAAGCGCATCGCCAGCCGTATTCATCGTCTGACCGACATTCTGGCCGCGGGCCTGAAAAAAGGCGGCCTGACGCTGCGTCATGACACTTGGTTCGATACCTTAACTGTCGAGGTCAAAGACAAAGCGGCGACGCTGGAACGCGCGCTGAGCTTTGGCCTGAATTTCCGTACCGATATCCATGGTGCTGTCGGTATTACGCTGGATGAAGCGACCTCGCGTGAAGACGTGCAGATCCTGTTCGCCGCGTTGCTGGGTGACGACAACGGTCTGGATATTGATCAACTCGATAAAGCCGTTAGCACCGACAACGCCTCT
>Ga0209847_1000228_pt1 | contig 24201 bp, 22 predicted proteins | sample OrgsoiDNA_201060_FD_185808 | JGI IMG/M metagenome (GOLD analysis project Ga0209847, IMG submission 185808) | Permafrost soil microbial communities from the Arctic, to analyse light accelerated degradation of dissolved organic matter (DOM) -... | ecosystem: Environmental > Terrestrial > Soil >... | reverse complement strand
TCTGAATATTCAGCAATTGATTCAGCAGGCCATTACGCGCAATAACAACAGTGTGCAAGGTTTGGAGAAGTACGAGCATTTCACCGCGGTTAAATCGCTGACGGCAGAAGGTGACTTGCGTGATGGTACATTGCAGTTATCCAATCTGAACGCGGACTCAGAGATGCTGAATGTGGCAGGCGGAGGCAGCGTTAATTTCGCCGACCAGCAATCCGACATGAAGCTGATGGTTAGAGTCACTGGTGGGTGGAAAGGCGACAGTGGTCTGATTTCGCGTCTGCAGAACACCGATATTCCGCTACGGGTCTACGGACCCTGGTCGCAATTGAATTATCAATTGCAGGTTGATCAGGTCTTACGTCAGACATTGCAAAATGAAGCGAAGAGCGCAATTCAGAACTGGATCGATAAGAATAAAGCCAGTAAAGAAGGCAAAGAGCTAAAGTCGCTGATTAACAAATAGTCCCAATAGATGTGATGTAAAAATACGTGGGGCCTCATCGTCGAGGCCCCTTTTTATGTCGAGACGTTAAGGAGAACAATCAGCATAAGCAGACGAAGAAGTGACTCATTCCTTATTCTCGTTTTGGCTTTAGTTAGGTTGCATCTGCCACACTATAAATCGTCGTAAGCTGAGGAATAGAAAAAGAATTTAACGTTGCTGCTGACTGGATAAGTCGTCACGGCGACGCCCAACCGGGGCGAGGGTTGGCTGGTGATTTAGAAAGCGTCAAAATGTGGTTATAAAAACTGCGAATGAGGTGAAGATTCCTAAATTTAGGGCTTAACCTTACCGTTTGGGAGCTCTTACTGGTATCGTAGTCGCATAGACACATTATGGATTTATTCAGTTATCAGTGTTGTGTGCTCCCCCATAAAGCCATCAAGGGCTATACTGTCGGGATAGCAAGTAACGTTGAAAAATTTGTTAAACAACTTCAGTGCAGTGAGCGAGCTGACTTTTGATATTCTGACTGGCTGAAATTTCAAACTATTGGTTTCAAGGAGTATCCTTTACAATGTTAAAAGCTGTTATCCCTGTTGCCGGTCTTGGCACACGTATGTTGCCAGCAACCAAAGCTATTCCAAAAGAAATGTTGCCTATCGTTGATAAGCCACTGATTCAGTACATCGTTAACGAATGTGCTGCAGCTGGTATCAAAGAGATTATTCTGGTCACTCACTCATCAAAAAACGCCATTGAAAACCACTTCGATACCTCTTTTGAACTGGAAAGCATGCTGGAATCGCGTGTAAAACGTCAGTTGCTGGAAGAAGTGCAATCTATTTGCCCGAAAGGCGTCACCATCATGAACGTGCGTCAGGGCCAATCAAAAGGTCTCGGACATGCGGTGCTTTGTGCTAAGCCTCTGATCGGTAACTCACCGTTTGCTGTCATCCTGCCAGACGTGCTGATGGACGATTCAACCAGCGATCTGCGCAAAGACAACCTTGCTGCTATGCTGCGTCGTTTCGAAGAAACGGGCAACAGCCAGGTTATGGTTGAAGAAGTGCCAGAAGAAGACGTTTCCAAATACGGCATCGTGAACTGCAACGGTGTAGAAGTTGAGCCGGGCGAAAGCGCACCGATGACTGCCATCGTTGAAAAACCAGAGCAGAAAGATGCACCATCAAATCTGGCCGTAGTAGGGCGCTATGTCTTCTCCGAAGATATCTGGCCGCTGCTGGCGGTAACACCTTATGGTGCCGGCAACGAAATTCAGCTGACAGACGCCATCGCCCTGCTGATGAAAAAGAAAACGGTTGAAGCTTTCACCATGACTGGTCGTTCCCATGACTGTGGTGACAAACTTGGCTACATGAAAGCTTTCGTCGAGTACGGCGTGCGTCACTCCTCGCAGGGTGCAGCGTTTGAGGCTTGGCTGAAAGAGTTTGCTGGCAAGTAATTAAAACGACATGCCAATTAAAAGCACCATATCTATGGTGCTTTTTCATTCAATAAAAACCACGTTTTGCGCTTAAGTTAATGAGGATCGTCAAAATTACTTTCTCCCTCAGTATTTAGGACGATTGAATCTTGCCTTGAGCAGAGGTACGCGTAAAATTATTCCTAGTCTGGTTTTAGGCCAGCAGCCATAAACGATGAGCTGCCAGTACCTAACCGGCAGGGTATGATTAAAGGCTAGTAAATCAGAGGGATAATTTGTATAAGTGCATTGGTAGCTTAAGAGCCAAGGGCGGTAGCGTGCCATTTGTAAGCTGCGCAAGTTGTATAAGAAACGAGCAGCCCACTTTCAATATATTTCCTCAATCAGTTCTCCGGACAGAGAGCTCATTAAGGAAATAGGTTGTTTATAGCGTTTTATTAGAAAGCCGATAATATTGAGTGAAATGACTGATTAAAATTAAAAAAGAAACACTGAATATTAGGTGCCGAATTATTTTTTAAAACGATTTAATAGAAATTGAGTGTGTGAAACACATGCTAATAACATATGAAAGGGTGTAGGGTGAAAATTCTTGTAACCGGGGCAACGGGCTTTGTAGGTAATCGCCTTGTCGCAAAACTTGAAGAGAAGAAATACTGCGTTGTAGGAACTTCACGACACATATCCGCTGAGATGCCTCCTAATAGAGTGAATATTGGCGATATTACTGAGATGACTGACTGGTCAACCGTTCTACAGGGATGTGAAACGGTTATTCATACTGCCGGCCGTGCCCATATTCTCGATGATCGTGCGAAGGATAAGTTAGCAGAGTTTCGCCGGGTGAATTGTGCTGCAACCTTGAAGTTGGCTCGTGATGCTGAAGTCGCTGGTGTAAAACATTTTATTTTCATTAGCTCTATTGGTGTTAATGGTAATAAAACAGATAATATCCCTTTTGATGAATCATCTGTGCCACAACCAACTTCCGATTATGCTGTCTCTAAACTCGAGGCTGAACTTTCCCTTAAGTCGCAGTTTGCAAATAGTGCAATGGCGATCACCGTGATTCGGCCTGCATTAATTTGTGGGGAAAACGCACCTGGGAATATTCGACGCTTGCTTAAAATTGTATCAAGCGGTTTGCCATTGCCCTTCAAGGGACTGAAAAATAGACGCGGTATGGTATCTCTTGATAATGTGGTGAGCTTTATCATTGCTTGCGTTGAAGATGCGCGTTCTAAGCACGAACTGTTCCTACTCGCAGATAGTAATTTGCCTAGCACTGAGGATATTGTTCGTGCTTTTGCTGAGGGGATGAATAAACCTGCGCGTGTTATCTGGTTCCCTACAGGTTTATTGGGATTTCTACTAGGTATAGTGGGTAAAAAAAATATTTTTGAGCAGCTCTTTGACTCTTTGGATATTGATGCCAGCAAGGCATCAAATTTATTAAATTGGCAACCGCCAGTGACGATTACAGAAACGATGCAAAAAACTGCAGCTTATTATTCTAAGGTAATAAAATAATGTCAACGCTGAGCATTGCCGCTACTATTTTTATTTTGGCATTTTTATTAACTTGGGGGTTGCGGGTCTATGCATTAAAAAACAATGTTATTGACGTGCCTAACCAACGAAGTTCGCATTCTGTTCCAACACCTAGAGGTGGGGGTGTGGCCATTGTCATAAGTTTCCTTATTGGATTAGTGACGCTATTTTTATTAAATGTTATTTCCGGTTCTCAATTATTATCGCTTTGTATCGCCGGAGCAATTATCGCTATTGTCGGCTTCTTAGATGATCACGGTCACATTGCTGCAAGATGGCGTCTTTTGATGCATTTTTTCGCGGGTGCCGTAGGTTTATTCTTCCTCGGTGAATTTCCTGCAATCGACTTATTTGGTTTTACATTTTATGCGGGCTGGTCTGGAATGATTTTTGGTCTAGTCTATTTGGCCTGGATGTTAAATCTCTACAATTTCATGGACGGCATTAATGGTTTAGCCAGTATGGAGGCAATTACTTTTTCACTTTCCTCCTGCATATTACTGCTTATCACTGTTCCAAATGTAGCAATGAGCGGTGAGTTTTCTATCTTAATATTGTTAGGTTGTGCCGCATTAGGATTCATGTTCTGGAATTTCCCTAAAGCAAAAATTTTTATGGGTGATGCTGGTAGTGGGTTCCTGGGCATTATTATTGGCCTGATTGTGCTGCATATTGCTAAATTGAACAGCACCTTATTTTTTGCCGAGATTTGTCTTTTAGGTATATTTATCGTTGACGCTACAGTGACTTTGTTACGTCGTCTAATTGCGGGTAAAAAAGTCTATGAAGCACACGCCAGCCATACGTATCAGATTTTGGCACGTAAATATGGGGATCATAGACCAGTGACTCTGGCAGCCTTGATCATTAATATGGTGTGGCTTACACCGATTTCTCTGCTTATTGCGATGGGTACCATCACGGGAATTATTGGGATTATTATTGGATGGCTTCCCTTAGTTATTATGGCCTTGAAATGCGGGGCAGGGGTAAAGGATAAGGCTACTTCATAATAATGGCTGACTCATTGTTAATACTTGGAGCCGGTGGGCATGGCCGGTCAATCTATGAACTGGCTCAGTTATCCGGTTCTTTCGCTAAGATTAATTATCTAGATGACAGTATTAATCCAAGTGAGAATATTTCCCGTCGAGTTATAGGGCGTATAAAGCAGTTAGGTGAATATGCATCGAATTATAGCCACGCAATAGTTGGCATCGGCAATAATAAACTTCGGGAAGAATTACAATATAAAATCATTGAGTACGGTGTGAAACCAGCGACACTCATTCATCCTAAAGCGATAGTCAGTCCTTCAGCACGAATTGAAAGAGGCTCTGTGATTTTTGCAGGTGCCATTATTGGTATTGAAGTGCGCGTCGGCCAAGGTGTGATTATTAACTGCAATTCAGTCGTTGATCATGATGGGGTCCTCGAGGATTTCTCACACCTTGGTGTGGGTGTGAATTTGGCCGGAAATAGTCTTATTGGGAGAAGTGCTTTTGTGCAAGCGGGTTCAAGTGGTGGGTATTCCTCTCATCTTGAATCATTCGCTACGTGTGCTCCTGGAACAGTTTTGAAAACAAGGGCCTGATGCCCTGATCATCTACACGGTTAAAACTATGCTAACGTACTTACTTTCCTTACCAAGGCCGGCCAAAAGAATTATTACGCTGGCTATTGATGTGGTGCTTTTGTTGTGCGCATTCTGGTTCGCATTTTGGGTCCGTATTGATTCCATGACACCTGTGGCCAGTTTGCCACACTGGATCCTCATTCTTTCCATCATCCTGGTCACACTGATCTTCTTTGTTAAACTTGGGCTCTATCGGGCAGTTATTCGTTATATCACTGCCAAAATTTTGATTGCGGTCGCCATTGGAATGGTGGCTTCATCCGTCCTACTGATTATTGCCGCATTTTATACCAATCTTTATTTACCTCGTACGGTCCCTATTATTTATTTCTCATTTGGGCTCTTAATGATTGCGGGATCCCGTTTAGCACTAAGAATGATCATCAATCGTAGTTTGAAACTGGGAACGAAGATTATTATCTATGGTGCTGGGGCATCTGGCAGACAACTATTGCCTGCTTTAAGCCAAGCGGCTGAATATTATCCAGTGGCTTTTGTCGATGATAATCCACGGTTACAGGGTAGTGTTATCCACGGTGTGACAGTATTTCCTCCGAAAAAACTTGCATGGCTTGTAGAAAAATATGAAGTAGAAAAAATCCTTTTGGCTATGCCTAGCGCGAATCGATCGCGTAAAAATGAGGTAATCAAACAGTTAGAGGGGCTTCCGTGCGAAGTCCTCTCCATTCCTGGGATGGTTGACCTGGTTGAAGGTATGGCGCGAATTGATACACTACGTAAGGTGTCGATCACCGATTTGCTAGGCAGGGATCCTGTTGCTCCAGATCCTCAACTTATTGCGAGAAATATTGCGGGTAAATCCGTGATGGTTACGGGAGCGGGCGGTTCAATAGGATCTGAGTTGTGTCGTCAAATTTTACGTACTCCCCCGAAGAAATTGGTGCTTTACGAGGTTTCTGAATTTTCTCTCTATGCTATCGAACGTGAACTGGCTGAGTTTATTACGACGAAGAATTTAGAAACCGAACTTTATCCTATACTCGGTAACGTTCAAGATCAGGATCATCTCGAGCGCGTATTAAGCAGCTTTAAAATAGAAACCATTTACCATGCCGCTGCTTATAAGCATGTTCCATTAGTGGAATATAATGTTACTGACGGTGTACGTAATAACGTATTTGGTACATTAGCCTGCGCGAAAGCGGCGATTGCATGTCAGGTGTCAAAATTTGTTCTGATTTCTACGGATAAAGCCGTTAGGCCGACCAACACTATGGGGGCGACTAAACGCCTTGCTGAGCTTGTCCTGCAGGGGTTAGCATCACATCAAAATACCACCTGCTTTAGCATGGTCCGTTTCGGGAATGTTCTCGGCTCTTCCGGATCTGTCGTGCCTCTTTTTGAAAAACAGATCAGTGTAGGCGGTCCGATTACGTTGACCCACGCTGATATTATTCGTTATTTCATGACTATTCCTGAAGCAGCACAACTCGTTATTCAGGCTGGAGCTATGGGAACTGGCGGTGACGTATTCGTTTTAGATATGGGTGATCCAGTAAAAATTATCGATTTGGCGCAAAGAATGGTCACCCTGAGTGGATTGACAATCCGAGACTCAAACAATCCCGCTGGGGATATTGAGATTAAAACGACGGGCCTTCGCCCTGGTGAGAAGTTGTTTGAAGAATTACTCATTGGTGACAATGTAATGACGACTCAGCACCCGCGGATAATGACGGCCAGTGAAGTTATGTTGCCATGGGGAGAGTTATCCGAGTACTTGGATGAATTGAATATTGCCTGTCGTAAGTTTGATCAACATCGTATTCGTGAATTACTGCTCAAAGCCCCCGCTGGTTTCGCACCGACGGATGAAATATGTGACGTGATGTGGGTTAAGTCTAATTCTGAATCGCGTGATAAAAACATCGAAAAGAGTTAAGCCACTACAATCATTCATTAATCATGGCCCAGCCTGGATTATAGGGCTAATCAGTTCTGGTACTCAGTTATTTGAAGTATCAGAGAAAGTTAATTTAAATGTAATGAAATTTCTGGAACCCTAAATCAGAAATAAATTACCTGTGGAAAAGAGATTACTCTGGTGAAAATTCTCGTTACCGGCGGTGCCGGATTTATTGGTTCCGCTGTTATCCGTCATATTATTCAACACACGGGAGATAGTGTGGTGAATGTTGATAAGTTAACTTACGCAGGCAATCTTGAGTCCCTAGCAGATATATCCTCCGATGAACGGTATAGTTTTGTTCAGGCTGATATTTGTGATGCCGATTATCTTAAAGACATCTTTAACGATCACCAACCCGATGCCGTTATGCATCTGGCTGCTGAAAGTCACGTCGACCGTTCAATCACCGGGCCTGCTGAGTTCATTGGCACCAACATTGTTGGAACATATACCTTACTGGAGGCCGCACGGGGATATTGGTCAGGGTTAGATGATCATCGTAAAAATGCTTTCCGCTTTCATCATATTTCGACTGATGAAGTCTATGGTGACTTGCCGCATCCTGATGAGTGGACCAGAGCCGACGATTTGCCGCTGTTCACTGAAAAAACGTCTTATGCGCCAAGCAGCCCATATTCTGCCTCGAAAGCATCAAGTGATCATTTAGTCCGTGCCTGGTTACGAACTTATGGTCTTCCTTGCATTGTCACGAACTGTTCGAATAATTATGGACCTTATCATTTCCCTGAAAAACTGATCCCCTTAGTTATACTTAATGCCTTAGAAGGAAAGAATCTGCCTATCTATGGTAAAGGGGATCAGATTAGGGATTGGCTCTTTGTCGAAGACCATGCGCGTGCACTTTATACCGTTGTGACCAACGGTCGTATAGGTGAGACATATAACATCGGTGGCCATAATGAGAAAAAAAATATCGATGTTGTGACTACTATTTGCGATCTTCTTGATGAAATTGTGCCGAAAGCACACTCCTATCGCGAACAAATTACCTATGTCACTGATCGGCCAGGACATGACAGACGTTATGCGATTGATGCACGAAAGATTAGTGAAGAATTAGATTGGCAGCCGCTTGAAACATTTGAAACAGGTATAAGAAAAACCATTTACTGGTACCTGAATAACCAAAAATGGTGCAAAAGAGTGCAGGATGGCAGCTATCAACGTGAACGTTTAGGATTGGAATAATTATATGAAAGGTATCATTCTTGCTGGTGGTTCAGGGACTCGCTTATATCCGGTTACCATGGGTGTTTCGAAGCAGCTATTACCCATTTACGACAAGCCGATGATTTATTATCCGCTTTCTGTATTAATGTTAGCGGGTATCCGTGAAATCCTGATTATTACCACTCCTGAAGACCAAGCCTCGTTTCAGCGACTGCTGGGAGATGGGCAGCACTTTGGTGTACGCTTAGAATATGCGGTACAACCAAGTCCCGATGGTTTAGCTCAGGCTTTTATTATCGGAGAAGAGTTCATTGGTTCTGATTCAGTCTGTTTAGTGCTAGGAGATAATATTTTCTTCGGGCAGGGCTTCAGTGGGAAACTACGTTCAGTGGCCGAAAGAACAGAAGGGGCAACTATTTTTGGTTACCATGTTATTGATCCTGAACGCTTTGGCGTTGTGGATTTTGACTCTGAATTTAATGCATTATCCATTGAAGAAAAGCCAGCCAACCCTAAATCAAATTGGGCCGTAACGGGGCTTTATTTTTATGACAATAACGTTATCGGAATTGCAAAAAATATTAAGCCATCAGAACGTGGTGAATTAGAAATAACAGCAGTCAATGAAGAATACTTAAAAAGATCAAAACTTCAAGTTGAGTTGCTGGGCCGTGGGTTTGCATGGCTTGATACTGGAACACATGATAGTTTAATCGAAGCTGGCAGCTTTGTTGAAACTGTTCAAAAGCGACAAGGTATGATGGTAGCTTGTCCCGAAGAAATTGCGTGGCGTAATGGCTGGTTGAGCGATGATGAGTTAATTGCTCGCGGGAAAATGTTCCAAAAAAATAGTTACGGACAATATCTTCTAAAACTCATTCATTAAGAACATAAAAGTAATGTATTTTTTTTAATGCTTTCTTTCGCAATGGCAGCATGTTCCTTTAAATAAAATGGCAAGGTAATTCATGAATGTTATTAATACATCGCTCTCGGGGTGTTTGATTTTTGAACCTAAAGTTTTCGGCGATAGCCGTGGCTTTTTTTTGGAAGCCTGGCACGAAAATAAATATAAAGAAGCTGGGATACAAGAAAGTTTTGTACAAGATAACCGGTCACGTTCGGCGAAAAACGTTCTGCGTGGTTTACATTTTCAGATTCAAAAACCTCAAGGTAAGTTAGTCAGCGTAATCAGCGGGACGGTTTACGATGTTGCCGTTGATTTACGTCGTGATTCTGCAACATTTGGGCAGTATGTTGGGGTCATACTTACGGGGGAGAAAAATAACCAGCTTTATGTTCCTCCAGGTTTTGCACATGGTTTCTGTGTACTGAGTGACTATGCAGATTTTCATTATAAGTGCACCGATTTCTACGACCCAACAGACGAAGGTGGGATTATGTGGAATGACACTGAACTTAATATCCCTTGGCCAATCGAAAATCCTCTCTTATCTGATAAAGATCAGAAGCAGATGACGATGCAACAATTTAGGGATTTAAAATGAGCACGAAATATACAGTTATTGGCGGTAATGGTTTTATCGGTGGCGAGATCGTCACCTTACTTAAGGAAAAAGGTGAGGATGTTCATGTCCCGGTTCGCAATTGTGAATCCCTTTATACTCAAGATTTAGGCATTGTCATTTTTGCAGCTGGAAACGGTGACTGTGCACAGAAACCTTTTGAGGTTTTTAATTCAAATACTCGACTTTTGGCCGATCTACTAGAGCGGGCAGAGTTCACGAAGTTAATCTACATTTCATCGACACGCGTTTACATGGAACAAGAGGCTTCAAATGAAGACTCGAATGTCACTATCTGCACCAATGATAAACGGCGGCTTTTCAACTTGACGAAACTCGTTGCTGAAGAGCTTTGTTTACGAAGTGAACGAGACACCGTTATTGTCAGGCCAAGTAATGTCTATGGTACAGCGATTCACAGTAAGCTGTTCCTGCCTTCAATTACACGTGATGCAGTGAATAAACAGCTAGTGAATATGTATGTCACGCCTTCTTATGCAAAAGATTATGTTTCAGTTAACGATGTTGCAGAAGTAATCTATAAAATTAGTCTGGGGTGCCAGAAGAAAATATATAACATTGCCTCAGGTGTTAACACAAGAGCCGATGAAATCGCTGAGCTTCTTAAAAAATACTCTGGCTGTGATGTGTCTTGGCATCAGGGCTATATGGATGATTATTTTCCGGTAACAGATATCTCAAATATTGAGAGTGAATTCGATTTCAAACCAAGAAGTTTGTCTGAAGATATTCAATCAATGATCGCTTCTTTGAAAAATTGCTGAAATAAATCATGTCGAAGCTCAGTATAATTATCAACTCATTCTCAACATTGATTGTACGTGGAACAACTTTAGGAACACGTGTTTTAGCATTTATCCTCCTTGCTAAAATAGCAGATCAAAACGTCTTTGGTATGCTAGCATTCCTTATGGCCTGCACGGAAATATTCCGCGTCATTGCTGACATGGGGCTAGATAACTACACCATCAAAAACATCAGTCAGGCCAAGACTGAGAAGGATCTTAGTAATATACTTTCAACGGCAGCGACACAAAAGATAATCTCTGCGGCACTTATTTTCCTGCTTTACTTCACCGTTTTTAAGTTTAGTAACCCAGAATGGTCTTCTTTGTATATTTCTCTCTTTGGATTGATGGCGATCAGTCCTATGTTCCTTAATTTTTCAGTTAATTATTATTTAGCAAGACAAAAATTAGAGAAAATTTTACCCACAATTATAGTTACAACGTTGGTAATTATTGCTGCATTTCTTTTCTTTTGGTTAAAAAAAGAAGTGCTACCGGCTCTTTGTTGCATTGTTGTTGGTGAATTTGTTACAGCGATGATTCTTTCCCGGAAAGTCGTTAAGCAACATACTATTCTGTGGGTAGCGCTTAAAAAAGTTAGTGAAAATCTAAAGTATCACTATGCTATTGGTATAGCTATGCTCGTGGCTATTCTATACTCGCGTCTTGATATTATTTTCATTAAATATTTCTTCTCTGACCTAAATATTGCAATGTATGGTTTTGCACAGCGACTAACGGAGCCTGCATTATTTATTGTGGGGGCTTTTTCTGCAAATTCATATAGTCTATTGTCAAGATATTATTTAGACGATATAAATATATTTTCATCGAGAATTAAAAAAGTCGTTATGCTTTTTACTTGTATTGGCGTACTTATTGTCATTGCAACAATGATATCGTCTTGGTTTATTGTTTCTCATTTTTATCTCAACTATATTGATGTGCTTCCAGTTATTTATTTGCTTTGTCTGGCTATTGTATTTAAATCAATCAACTTGTCATTAACCTCCACGATATTAGCTATGGGTGATTTTAAAATCATGACTTATGTAAGTTTTATTAACTTACTCTTGTCAGTGATTTTTATATACTCTTTTTTACATTACTTTGGTCTCTATGGTGCGGCATTAGGTGTGATTGCAGTAGAGTCTATTAATAGTGTTATTCAGGGAGTATATGTATATATACGTATAAGGTCTAAAAAGAATGTCTGTTAAAACCCTTGCTATTAAAAGTTTTATGGTAGCTTCAACGACCATTGCATTATTAATGAAGTTAATATATCAAGTTTTAAGTAGGCGAAAAAGAGCTGGGCAAAAAACGATTTGTGTTATTCGCCTCGATAAAACAGTCGGCGATACAGTAATGAACAGTCCTTTTTTAATATCACTGCGCGCTTTGAATCCTGAGGCGAAGATTATTCTTGTTGTGCATAAAAATAGTTTTTCTTTAGTACAATCATCACCAATTGTTGATGAAGTTAAGGCGTATAGTCCTGGTAACTCTTTAAAATACAGTTTGTTGAATCGTCTTTATAAAACCTTGCAATTTGCTTGCAAAGAATTCGACTGCATTCCAGATTTAACCATCGTACCTCGCTTTGATGAAGATCATAATGCTGCTTTTATATCGCTATTCTCTCTTGCCCCAACACGTGTAACGTGGTCAGAAAAAGTGACTCTTCGCAAGTCATTGCTTAATTATAGTTTTAATAAATTATCAACAAATATTGTCACTTCTGATCGAGTTGAGCATGAGGTTCTGCGCGGTGTAGAAATGCTGCATGCTATTTACGGTAATGAAGTTCCTCTGCCTTCGGAACTCGATATTTGGCTTTCTGCTAAGGAAGTGGAAGATGCAAAAAGAAAATTCCAACTAAATGAGTCAGATAAAAGCTACATTTGTTTAGGGATTTCCTCCGGTCACTCCAGTCTTAAACAATGGCCGCTAGAGTATTTCAAAGAATTAGCTGTAAAATGCTTTGCCGAAAACAGTTCTGCCGTTTTTGTTCTCTTAGGATCCAAGGGAGATGTAGAGCAAGGTGATATTTTTAATGAGATGTGTAACTCAGAAATACCTATTTTAAATTTGATTTCACAAACTACGTTAAGAGAAACGGGGGCAATCCTTAAGTCCTGTACCTTATACGTAGGAAATGATTCGGGTAACGTGCATTTGGCTGCGGCAGCGAATATCCCGACCATTGGACTCTATGGCTCGAGTTGTGCTCACCGGTTTTCACCCTGGGGAAATTTATCCCACTGTATTGCCATTGAGAAAGAGTGTGGACCATGTCGTCAAGGTCACATAATCGATCGCTGTAGTGTTTGTATTTATGAAAAGCCTTTATGTATGTATGAGTTGACGACAGATGTGGTTCATAAAAAAATTAGAGAATTAGGAATTATACCTGTTGGAATACAATAACTATTAACAAGGTATTATAAGATCATTTTTATAATTTTTGGTTATGAAAGGGCACGTATGAGAACTGTAAAAAAAGACTTGGAAAGATTTTTTTTAATATATGGAATTCAAAAAAAAACTAGCTTCTTACAATTAATCAAATATAGCGCTCACCCTCGTTTTAATTGTGTCTTTAACTATAGATTGGCTAAATTTCTTATCCGTAAAAGAATCCCCGCACTGCCAAAATTGATTATGCTATTAAATCAATTCCTCTATGGTATAGAGTTTTCTATGGATACAAAGATTGGTGGCGGATTATTTATCCCTCATACTTTTGGAATAGTAATTGGTGCTGATGAGATAGGCTGTAATGCCACTATTTATCAAAACGTCACATTAGGGGCTAAAATTTTAGATGTCCCTTTCCATAAAGAAAACCGCCCGGTTATTGGGAATGATGTTACAATTGCGACAGGAAGTGTTTTATTGGGACGGATTTTCGTCGGTAATAATGTTATTGTGGCTGCGAACTCGGTGGTGCTGCATTCGGTTTCTGATCATTGTGTTGTTGCTGGGGCACCAGCGAAGGTTATAAAAGAGAATCATTAAAAATGAATACCTTATTAATATGTCCTAAGTTTTTTGGTTATGAAAAAGATATTTATCAGTCGTTGGTTTCTCAAGGGCATACTGTTACCTATATTGATGAAAAACCATATAATAATAATATATTTAAAATATTGGTTCGTTTGTTTGGTAAGAGTTCGTTTGTAAGGCTATTGATCAAAAAACATATTCTTTCATCTTTAGAACTGACACCAAAAAAAATAGATTATATTATTGTTATTAAAGGTGAGTCTCTTTCTCTGGAAAATGTGAAGCTCTTAAAATCTCGGTATTCTGACGCAAAATTTTTATTTTATGCTTGGGATTCTATTAAAAATTACCCCCACGTTGTTGAGTATTTACCGTTATTTGACCGTTGTTATACCTTTGATGATAAAGATATTGAGCAATATCCATTCCTCACACACCTTCCTCTTTTTTACTCAAAAGATTTTGAAGTTGTGGGACCTCAAAGAGCGTCTGTCGGTAAACCGAAGATAGTTTTTGCTGGCACTGTTCACAGCGATCGGTACCGATTACTGGGAAAAATCTATAAACAATATAAAGACACATTCGATTTTGACTTTTTCTTATACTTCCCATCCAAAATTTTACTAGTTAAGTTCATAAAAGATAATTTTCTAGAAATCATAAAATATAAAGTATTTGGATTCTCTCTTCGTTCTAAAACTAAAAAAGAAATTGCTGAATACTTTCTTAATGCCACCGCAATCATCGATATACAACATCCAAAGCAACACGGCTTGACTATGCGTACTATCGAAATATTGCCACTTAAGCGAAAAATAATTACGACCAATCCCGAGATAGAACGCTATGATTTCTTTTTAGCAGAAAATATTTTGGTTATTGACCGGGAGCTGCCAACGTTGGCTGAAGAATTCTTTGTTACGCCTTATCACGAGATTGAACCTGAGATCTTGCATGGGTACAGCGTCGAGGGTTGGGTTAAAAAATTATTGGCGGATTAATAGCCAGATTGTGCTTTTTAAGAAAAAATCTCACTGACGTCTGTAATATATTATCTGGCCTTCTCAACGCTTTCCCTTCAGAGATGATTTTGTGGAAATTTTTTGCGGCTGTTAATAAATTACAACAAGTTTGTTATGGCTGCGATAGGTTCACCCTTTGTAAAACTCATGTACAATGCTTGTGTTCATTTGTATAGCCCAGTGGATGTAAACCTACTTATAACAGGGGTTTAGGTCATAAACTGGGCAATCAACTATTTCAGACAGGAGTTGCTAATGTCCAAACAACAGATCGGCGTTGTCGGTATGGCGGTAATGGGCCGTAACCTCGCGCTTAACATTGAAAGTCGCGGTTATTCCGTTTCCATTTTTAACCGTTCAGGCGACAAGACTGATGAAGTCATCGCTGAAAACCCGGGTAAAAATCTGGTCCCGCATTACAGCGTCGAAGAGTTTGTTGACTCGTTGGAAAAACCACGCCGTATCCTGCTGATGGTGAAAGCAGGCGAAGCAACAGACAAAACAATCGCTTCATTGACTCCGCACCTTGATAAAGGTGACATCCTGATCGATGGCGGCAACACCTACTACAAAGACACCATTCGCCGTAACCGCGAGCTGTCTGAGCAAGGTTTCAACTTCATCGGTACCGGCGTTTCCGGCGGTGAAGAGGGCGCTCTGAAAGGTCCATCCATCATGCCTGGTGGTCAGAAAGAAGCCTACGCGCTGGTTGCTCCAATCCTCGAGCAAATCGCAGCACGTGCGGAAGACGGCGACGCTTGCGTAGCGTACATCGGTGCTGATGGCGCGGGTCACTACGTGAAGATGGTTCACAACGGTATCGAATACGGCGACATGCAACTTATCGCTGAAGCCTATTCTCTGTTGAAACAGTCTCTGGGCCTGACTAACGAAGAGTTGGCTAGCACCTTTGTTGAGTGGAACAAAGGCGAACTGAGCAGCTACCTGATCGACATCACCAAAGATATCTTCACCAAGAAAGATGAAGAAGGTAAATACCTGGTTGATGTGATTCTGGATGAAGCGGCTAATAAAGGTACCGGTAAATGGACCAGCCAGAGTTCTCTTGATCTTGGCGAGCCACTGACCCTGATCACCGAATCTGTTTTCGCGCGTTATTTGTCTTCCCTGAAAGACCAGCGTGTTGCAGCCTCTAAAGTGCTGACGGGCCCAACAGTTAAGCCTTTCGCTGGTGAGAAAGCCGAGTTCATCGAGAAAATCCGTCGCGCTCTGTATCTGGGTAAAATCGTTTCTTACGCACAAGGCTTCTCACAGCTGAAAGCGGCTTCAGACGAAAATAGCTGGGATCTTAACTACGGCGAAATCGCCAAGATCTTCCGTGCAGGTTGCATCATCCGCGCACAGTTCCTGCAAAAAATTACTGATGCGTACGCTGAGAATGCGGCCATCGCTAACCTGTTGCTGGCACCGTACTTCAAAAATATCGCTGATGAATATCAGCAAGCGCTGCGCGATGTGGTCTCTTATGCTGTTCAGAACGGTATTCCGACCCCAACATTCTCTGCTGCGATCAACTACTACGACAGCTACCGCTCAGCGGTGCTGCCAGCTAACTTGATCCAGGCACAGCGTGATTACTTCGGTGCCCATACTTATAAACGCACTGATAAAGACGGCGTATTCCATACCGAATGGTTGGATTAAGCCTTTTTATTAGAAATTTGCTATAATCAAACGACCCTTTAAAGGGTCGTTTTTTATGAATACATTTCCTTTAAAAAGGGCTTCTGTGATAATCTTTGTATAAACTATTTCACAATATTAGGTTGAATTATTTTCTGGGTTGTTCAATAGAATCGGTGAAATTCTATTTTGTCTTTCACACTCGAATGAGTGTGTTTTTTCAAACTAGAGAAATGTTAATTTATAAATGAATTCTTAGGAAAATCATGAATCAAGATAATAATAATGTGGCAAAATCGCACATTAATGACTCTCAAGATACTATCGATCTGATCGATATTCTTATACAGCTAAAACGTGGGAAATGGATTGTTATCTCGGCTGTTATTGTGGCCATTATCGCCGCTACACTATATATTATTACTGCGAAAGAGAAATGGATATCTGAAGCCATTGTGACTTATCCTGACTCTGGCCAAGTTGCTAATTATAGTAACGCCATGAGTGTTCTTTATAGCCAAAATCCCACCAATGCACCACTGGTTGCTGATGTTCAGAAAACCTTCTTTGGGCGTTTTAGTTCGGCGATATCCGCCTTGTCCGAACAGTTAGATAACCAAGAAGTGAGAGAAAAGTTATCTATTACCCCGGTGGTAAAAGACCAGCCCGTCCCTATCAAGATTAGCTATACGGCTCATACTGCTGCTGAAGCACAAAAAACGCTAACCACTTATATTCAGCAAATTAATAAACGCGTAGTCACTGAACTTGATGATGACTTACAAATTAGCATTAATGCCAAAATTGAAAACTTGAAGAATGAGTTAGCGAACAAAGAGAAAGTGGCACAACAAAAGAAAGATGCGCGCCTAAAAGTTCTTAATCAAGCATTAATTATTGCGCAGCAATCAAACATTAAGAACACTGTTGTACAGCAAGCAGAGACTCTTTCCGAGGATACGCTGTTTGTTTTGGGTAGCGATGCACTTACTGCCACCATTAAAAATGAAGCAACCCGCCCACTACCGTTGGATAGCTCTTATTATAATGCGCGTCAGATCTTTTTGGCTGTGAGTGCATTAAGATCTCAGTCGAGTTCCACTTACGCAATTCGTTATGTAATGAAACCAACGTTACCTATTGAGCGTGATGCACCGAAAACAATCCTTACTTTTGTTCTGGCTGCGCTTATCGGTATTATCCTTGGTTCTGTTATCGTACTTTCTCGCAACGCTTTCAGAAATTATAAGCACTAAAGCATTCTATTATTGTTAAAAAGGGCCGGTTATATAAAAAAACCGGCCCTTTTTTTATCTGCATTTTTACAGAAAAAGGAAGGATTACTTCTTATGCCGCTGACGCAAATTCTCAATCACCGCACTGAAGTTCAAATCCTGATCCTGCAACAGCACCAGCAGGTGATACATCAAGTCTGACGCTTCGTTGGTCAGTTCGAAACGGTCATTGACCGTGGCGGCCAGCGCTGTTTCCACGCCTTCTTCACCGACTTTCTGCGCAATACGTTTGGTCCCGCTGGCATATAATTTGGCGGTGTACGAGCTTTCTGGATCGGCATTTTTGCGTGATGCCAGCAGCTCTTCTAACTGATACAAGAATCCCCAGTCGGAAGCGGCAGGGTGGAAGCAACTGTTATTGCCTTTGTGGCAGGTGGGTCCAATAGGATTGACCAACGCCAGCAACGTGTCGTTATCGCAATCGGGATAAATACTCACCAGATTGAGGAAGTGGCCCGAGCTTTCGCCTTTGGTCCATAAACGCTGTTTCGTGCGCGAATAGAAGGTCACTTTGCCCGACTCCTGCGTCACGGTCAGCGCTTCGTGATTCATGTAACCCATCATCAACACTTCGCCAGACACTGCATGTTGCACGATCACCGGCATCAGATTGTCGACTTTTTCCCAATCGAGTTGGTTTATCTGTTGTTCGGACAACCGAACGTTACTCACATTTTGTTCACTCACAAGCGGATCTCCACGCCATTGTCGGCCAGATAGCTTTTCAGCTCGCCGATATTAATTATTTGTTTGTGGAATACCGATGCCGCGAGGGCGCCATCAACATTCGCTTGTAAAAACGCGTCGAGGAAGTGCTGAGGCGTTCCCGCACCGCCGGAGGCAATCAACGGCACGCGGCATGCATCACGCATCAGCTGTAACTGGGTTAAATCATAACCGTTACGTACGCCGTCCTGATTCATCATATTGAGAACAATTTCGCCCGCGCCGCGCTGTTGCACCTCTTTCACCCAATCCAGCGTCTGCCAGGTGGTGACTTTGGTGCGCGCTTCGTCACCGGTAAACTGGTGAACCTGATAGCTCCCCGTGGCCGCGTCATGCCAGGTATCGATACCGACAACAATGCACTGCACGCCAAAACGGTCCGCCAGACGGCTGATGAGTGAGGGATCTGCCAGCGCCGGTGAGTTAATCGAAATCTTATCAGCCCCGAATTGCAGGATCTGCGCCGCATCTTCCGCGCTTTTAATCCCACCCGCGACACAAAACGGAATGTCGATCACTTCCGCCACGCGCGATACCCAGCTTTTATCTACCACTCGCCCATCTGATGACGCGGTAATATCATAAAAAACCAGCTCGTCGGCACCTTCTTCGGCGTAACGTTTTGCCAGAGGGACGATATCCCCGATGATCTCGTGATTACGGAACTGAACGCCTTTTACCACCTGACCATTTTTCACATCAAGGCAGGGAATTATCCGTTTTGCCAGCATGAAATCGCCTCCGTCACGTTAAATTTACCGTCGAGCAATGCGCGCCCGACAATCACGCCTTCTACGCCGCTGTCACGCAACTGGGCAATATCATCCAAATTACCGATGCCGCCAGAGGCCTGAAACGCGATTTGCGGATAACGCGCGGTGACTTCGCGGTATAACTCAACGTTCGAGCCTGCCAGCGTGCCGTCGCGGGAAATATCGGTACAGAGCACATGCTTAAGGCCGAAGGGCAGATACTGCTCTACCACCTGTTCCAGCGTGACGTTAGAGTTTTCCTGCCAGCCGCTGATCGCCACATTTTTTGTGCCGTCGGCATCAATACGCACATCCAGTGCCAGAACCAGCGCGTCGGCACCAAATTTATCAAACCACTTCTGCACGGTATCTGGGTCTTTTACCGCGGTGGAACCGACCACCACGCGGGTGGCGCCGGCCGCAAGCAAGGCTTCGACATCCTGCTCATTGCGAATACCACCCCCGACTTGTACGGGAACGGTGACACCGGCCAGCAATTTTTGCAGTAACGGGATCTGGCGTGCCGCCGGATCTTTCGCACCGGTCAAATCCACCAGGTGCAGCACTTCGGCCCCCTGACGCTGATAATCTTGCAGGCGAGGCAGCGGATCGCTGCCGTAATCGCGTTGTTGACCATAATCGCCCTGATGCAAACGCACCACGCTACCGTCGATCAAATCCAAAGCGGGAATAATCATGCTGCTTACATCTCCAGAAAGTTTTTCAACAGCTGCGCGCCTGCTGAGCCGGAACGCTCGGGGTGAAACTGCACGCCGAAGAAATTGTCTTTTTGCACGGCGGCGGTGAACGGCTCGCCGTACAAGGTTTGCGCTATGGTGTTTTCGCATATCGGCATCGCATATCCGTGGACGAAATAGAAATAGGCATTCTCGTCGATACCGCGGAACAGATGGCTGTCGGCATTCGCAATCACCTGATTCCAGCCCATGTGCGGCAGCGGCAAACCGATATCTTGCATCTTTTGCACTGGCGTATCGATGATACCCAGCGTGGCGATCCCGCCACTTTCGTCACTGCCGGAACCGAGCAGTTGCATCCCCAGACAGATGCCTAATACCGGTTGGGTACAGGCTTTAATCAGCTCAATCAAATCGCGTTGTTCAAGCTGTTCCATCGCCGCTTGAGCCGTACCGACGCCGGGTAAAAACAGCTTGTCGGCCAGCAGCACGATTTCAGGGTCGCGGCTGACGTGAGGTTCATAACCCAGTCGCTGCACCGCATATTTGACAGAAGAAAGGTTGGCACAGCCGGTATCAAGGATAACGACATTCATCAAAGCACTCCTTTCGAACTCGGCAAAGTGTTGCCGTCCACGCGGATCGCCTGGCGCAAGGTGCGTCCAAACGCTTTGAACAAACTCTCTACACGGTGATGATCATTCTTGCCTTTGGTGCGCAAGTGCAGAGTACAGGCCATAGCATAGGACAGGGAGCGGAAGAAGTGCTCGACCATCTCGGTGCTTAAGTCACCCACGCGCTGGTAATTGAACTCGGCTTTGTATTCAAGGTGCGGGCGACCGGAGATATCCAGCGCGCAGCGCGCCAGACATTCGTCCATCGGCAATACGAAACCAAAGCGACCAATCCCACGTTTGTCACCCAACGCTTTGTTCAGCGCTTCGCCCAGTGCCAGAGCGGTATCTTCAACGGTGTGGTGATCGTCAATGTACAAATCGCCTTTCACGTCGATGTTCATGCGAAAACCGCCGTGGGTGGCAATCTGGTCAAGCATGTGGTCGAAGAAACCGACGCCGGTGCGAATTTTGCTGTCGCCTTCGCGGTCCAGCCACACATCGACTTCAATTGCCGTTTCGCGCGTCACGCGATTCACTTTGGCATGGCGATCGCGTTTGGTCAGTTGGTCAGCAATGGCCGCCCAGCTCAGCGTATCGCGCTGATAGCGCAGACCGGTAATGCCCATGTTGGCGGCCAGTTGAATATCGGTATCGCGGTCGCCAATCACATAGCTGTGGGCCACGTCCATCACACCGCTGTCCAGATAGCCTCGCACCAGTTCGGTTTTTGGCTTACGGCAGGCGCAGTGGTCAGCCGGTAAGTGCGGGCAAATCAGCACTTCATCAAAAATCACGCCTTGCGAAGTGAGGATTTGCATCATCAGGTTGTGCGGCGGATCAAAGGTGTCCTGTGGGAAACTGTCGGTGCCCAGACCGTCCTGATTGGTGATCATCACCAGTTTAAAGCCCGCGGTTTGCAAGGCCAGCAGAGCAGGGATCACCCCCGGTTCCAGCGCCAGCTTATCCAGACGGTCAACCTGAAAATCTTCAGGTGGTTCAGAAATCAGCGTACCGTCACGGTCAATGAATAAGATCTTTTGTACTAACGGGCTCTGGCTCACATCGGCTCCTTGCTTGGGGCAATTTCATTATTAGTGGTGTTGGCTGACTGACCTGCACCCGGAAGAGGTTGCAGCGCATCAAGAACACGCTGACATTCAGCGCGAGTACCGACGGTAATGCGTAAACAGCCGGAAAGTCCCGGTTGCTTGTTCTGGTCACGCAGAATAATGCCTTGATCCCAGAGTGTTTTAAAGACGGAACTGGACGCAGTGAAGCGGGCCAATACATAGTTGGTTTCGCTGGTAAATACCTGTTCAACGCAGGCGCAATCGTTAAGCTGCTTCACCAGCCATGCGCGTGTCTCGCTGATTTCATCCACGCGAGCGCGCATCACCGCCAGACCTTCGTCACTCAATGCCTGAGCGGCGATGTCAGCCACCGGCGTAGACAGCGGGTAAGGCGCGATCACTTTCATTAATAGTGCAATCAGTTCGCTGTTCGCCAGGGTGAACCCGCAACGTAAACCGGCCAGCGCGAAGGCTTTGGACAAGGTACGTAGTACGGCAAGGTGCGGATACTCTTTCAACCAGCCAGTGACCGATGCCTGCGGGCAGAACTCGATATAGGCTTCATCGATGGCGACGATCGCGCGACCGCGGGTCATCTCCAGTACGGCGCGTAAATCGTCAGGATTGATCAAATTACCGGTCGGATTGTTCGGGCTACACACATAGACCAATTTCACGCCATCCAGCGCGGCTTCAATCGCCGGTAAATTCAGTGACCAGTCAACATTGGCTGCGACGGTGCGTCCTTCAACGCCGATGGTCTCTGCGCTGACGCTGTACATGCCGTAGGTCGGCGGACAATAAAGAATGGCATCCTGGCCCGGTTCGCAAAAAGCGCGGATCAGCAGCTCAATGCCTTCATCAGCCCCACGGCTAACCAGCACCTGACTGACGTCCAAACCGGCATAGGCGGCATAACGTTCAATCACTAATTGTGGCTGACATTCCGGGTAACGGTTGAAGGTCTGCGCCGTTAATTCAAACTGTGGGGCAATCGGGTATTCATTGGCATTAAGCCACACGTCACCGTTACCGCCGAGACGGCGGGCTGACTGATAGGGCGTCAGCTCAAGAACGTTTTTCCGCGCCAGCGCCTGAACGCTGAGATTGCTTTGGTCACTCATTGGCCTTGATCCTTCAGCGCATTCACGCGCAGTGTCACAGCATTTTTGTGGGCGGTCAGTTGTTCAGCTTGTGCCAGCGTTTCGATGGTGGTCGCCAGACCCAGCAAACCCTGCGGCGTTAATTGTTGCACCGTCATGCGCTTCTGAAAATCGGCCAAACCGAGGCTCGAACAGGTGGCGGTATAGCCGTAGGTCGGCAGAACGTGGTTGGTGCCGGAGGCGTAATCGCCGGCCGATTCCGGTGACCAGTCACCGAGAAACACCGAACCGGCGCTGGTGATGCTATCCACCAGCAATTCTGGCTCGCGGGTTTGCAAAATCAAGTGCTCAGGGCCGTAAGCATTGCTGATGTCAATGCATTGCGCCAAATCTTTGGTGACGATCAGACGGCTGCTCGCCAGTGCCTGACGGGCGATCTCTTTACGCGGCAGCAGGGCAAGCTGACGTTCCACCGCTTCGGCGACGGCTTGCGCCATCTCCACACTTGGCGTCAGCAAGACCACCTGGGAGTCCGGGCCGTGTTCCGCTTGCGACAACAAATCTGACGCCACGAAATCGGGCGTTGCGCCGCTGTCGGCGATCACCAAGACTTCTGACGGGCCCGCAGGCATATCAATAGCCGCGCCATCGAGACTTTGACTGACCTGACGCTTAGCTTCGGTGACATACGCGTTGCCCGGCCCGAAAATTTTCGCCACTTTCGGCACGCTTTCGGTACCGAAGGCCAGTGCCGCAATCGCCTGCGCGCCGCCCAATTGGTACACCTCGCTAACTCCACACAGTTTTGCCGCATACAGAATTTCGTCGGCAATCGGCGGTGGCGAACATAAAGTCACGCGCTGGCAACCGGCAATGCGAGCCGGTGTCGCCAACATTAATACGGTAGACACCAGCGGCGCGGAACCGCCCGGAATATACAACCCGACGGACTGAATCGGCCGGGTCAGTTGCTGGCAGCGTACGCCCGGCTGGGTTTCGATATCCACTACCGCCAATTTTTGCGCTTCGTGGAACGTGGTGATGTTACGCACGGCATGCGCCATCGCGTTTTTAACGTCATCGCCCAAACGCGCCGACGCGTCCTCAATCTGTTGCGCCGTGACGCGAATATCCGCGACATCCGTTTTATCGAACTTCGCGCAGAACTCGCGCAGTGCGCTGTCGCCTTCATTGCGCACGCGGCGCAAAATTTCACTGACCGCTTCACTGATGCGGTCGGAGGCAGACATCGCCGGACGGGTCAGCAGTTCGCGACGCTGTGTCTCGTCGCACTGCTGCCAGTCAATAGGGGTGCTGAACGCGTTGGGTTGCATGACCTTACTCCATCATTTTTTCGATTGGCAGGACCAGAATCGAACTGGCACCCAAAGCTTTCAGTTTTTCCATGGTTTCCCAGAACAGAGTTTCACTGCTGACCATGTGCATCGCCACGCGCTGTTGATCTCCCGCCAGTGGCAGAATAGTCGGGCGCTCGGCACCCGGCAGCAGGGCGATGATTTCGTCAAGGCGCGCACTCGGTGCGTGCAACATAATGTATTTGGATTCACGCGCTTGGATCACGCCCTGAATACGGGTCATCAGACGGTCAATCAGCCGTTGTTTCTCTTGCGGCATGTCGCCGTCGCGCTGGATCAGGCAAGCTTTCGAGCGGTAAATCACTTCGACTTCGCGCAGACCGTTGGCTTCAAGGGTGGCACCAGTGGAAACCAGGT
>Ga0209847_1000225_pt1 | contig 24377 bp, 22 predicted proteins | sample OrgsoiDNA_201060_FD_185808 | JGI IMG/M metagenome (GOLD analysis project Ga0209847, IMG submission 185808) | Permafrost soil microbial communities from the Arctic, to analyse light accelerated degradation of dissolved organic matter (DOM) -... | ecosystem: Environmental > Terrestrial > Soil >... | reverse complement strand
GGCTGATGGGGTTGCCTCCATAACGCCAAGTCCTCCGATTCGAGGCTTGCGCGCGCAATACCTTCCGATATCACTCGTTTTAAAAACCTTATTTTTTGTTCATCTGCTGCGCTGTCATGTAGCGGTTTTGTCGTGCCTGGCGTTTGCTTCTCCTGCGTTGCCAGCGTCACCCGGCAGCGCAGAAGGCCAATAGTCTTAAGAAGACTTGCGGCTGAACAGCTTGCGTACAAAACCTGCAATCACGACCAGCCCCACGACCAGGAACTTCTTCGCTGCCAGCAGGAAGATACCGATCTTGGCAAACAATCCTGCCTTCGCTGCCAAACCGCCGCCTACCAGTGCTGCCAGGCCATAAGACGCCAGTTTATCGGTGCCAGGGCTGTAGTCGGTGTAGAGGTTGCCGTCGGTGAAGTTGGTGAAGGCGATGACTTTAGGCAGTTCTTGCTTGATGGTCGGCAGGTCCGCCATGGCGGCGACGGCATTCAATTCCAGGACACCTTTGCGGCCCAGCACGCGAATGCTGTAGTTCAGGGTGCTGCCCTCGGCGTCATCGGATTTCAGTTCCCGGGCCCAATACATTTTGTGGCTGGTTTCGTCATAGTGCGGTTGCTCGGCCCAGCCCAGCAGGTGCAGACCAGCATAGCCTTCCTTCTGGCGTGCCTTGTTGTCTTCCTCGTCCTCTTCCTGCATTTGCTTGAGCAGGTCGGCATAGTCGATTTTTGCCGCATCTTCATCGGAAATATGCCCGTCGTCCTTGTAGCTGACGATCACGCCCCAGCCGCTGGCGGTCAGTGGATTCACGGCTTTTGGGATGATCATGCCCAGGGTCTTGTTGCCGGGCGGGTTGCCCCAGCCCTCGGTCAGCAGGCGTTCGGTGTCTTTCGGATCGAGGTAGTAAAACTCGTCGTTGAGTTTCATCGTTGCAATGCCGGAGGGCAGGGTGATGGTGCCGTGCTGTTGTTTCAGGGTGGCGAGAAACTGCTCCGGCGTTTGCTGCACCTCGGCCGCTTCGGTGGGTGCCGCCGGGGTGTTGCTGGCCGCTTGCGCGGGATTGTGCAGTGCGCACAACAGCGCTGCCATGAGGATCGGGCGAAGGTGTTTCATCGTATTCCCTTACATTTTGAATTAATTTCGCGCGGAGAATATCGGATGGCCACTATCGATGCACGTTCTTCAACGCTCAAGGCAGGCGGTTTTTCAGGCGCCAGTAAACGCAAAAGGCAGATTTATCGACATCGACAAATCTGCCTTTTTCATTACTGGCACTAAGGCTTGGACAAGGCCTGGTCAACCGCAGCAATCAGCTTTCCCAGATCCTTTGAGGTGGCTTTGTGTATGACGCTGAACAGGTACGCCCGCTGTTCGTCTTCATCGCCCAAATCTGCGAAAAACGCTTTCAGCTTTATGCCCAGCACATCGGCAAGCAGAAACAATGCTTCCACGCTGGGGGTATAGGTACCGGTTTCGAAGCGGCTGATGGTTTTGGGGTCAAAACCGGTTTTTTCGCCGAGTTCAGCCTGAGTAAGCCCCGCGACCTTGCGATAGCGTCGGATGGCCGGACCCAAACTTGAAATTTGCATCGCTCAATTCCCATTTAGAATCAAGAACTTAACGATAGATTTTTGCATTAGGCAACCGCATGATCCATCACCTTTCCTTGCAAAATGTGATGTATTTCGTAGAATCTCCGCTCATAGGGGGCATTTGGTGACCTGCTTTCAGAAGTTGAGGCGATATAAAACAGCCAGCATTGCGTTCCATTGCCGGGTGTGCGGAGCGCTCTAAGAGCTGCTCAATGCCTTGCAAAATGTGACCTGGATTGCTGTTTCCACTTTCGCCGAGGCCTTTGAGCCTAGTTGATCTTCGGCTGTCCCGGGGCCATCAAAGCTGTCCATGGAGTGATCTCGTGTCTCTGCGCAGTCCGTCTCAAAACATCTCTTCCGGGCATTGTGTGCTGGTCGAGCGGTACCACCGCTAGCGACAGTGAGCCTGACTCATGGATGAGAATTACCGCAGGGCCGTGGATGCCGCCGCCATATTTTCCGAGACTGACCTCAGCGGCCGGATCACTTACGTCAATGAGCAGTTCTGCGCGATCTCCGGCTATAGCCGCGCGGAACTGATTGGGCAGAACCATCGCCTGCTCAACTCCGGCCTGCACTCCGCCGAATTCTTCGCCACCCTGTGGCGCACCATCGCCCTGGGCAACGTCTGGAAGGGCGAGATCTGCAATCGCGCCAAGGATGGCAGCCTGTACTGGGTCGACAGCACCATGGTGCCGGTGCTCGATGACGCCACCGGGCGGGTTCACCGCTATTTGTCGATTCGTTTCGATATCAGCGAAAAACGCCAACTGTTGCATTCACTGCAATGGCGGGTCGGGCATGACGTGCTGACGGGCCTGCCCAATCGCGCGTTTCTCTCGGACCTGCTGGATCAGGCGCTGGAGTTCTCCCGCAAGGAAAACATCCCGCTGGCGGTGTGCATGCTTGACCTCGATGGCTTCAAAGCCGTCAACGATGGCTACGGGCATGCCAGTGGAGATTTGTTGCTGGTGGAAGTGGCGAAGCGTTTACGCGCAATCGTGCGGGGCGAAGATGTGGTGGCACGGTTGGCCGGCGATGAGTTCGTGCTGGTGCTGCGTTACGTGCGTGATCTACCGGAGCTGCGCGCGGCGCTGAATCGGGTGCTGGGAACGATTTCGGCGCCGTATTCGCTGCACGCCAAGGACATTAATGTGTTCGCCAGCATTGGCGTGACGCTGTTTCCCGATGACAACGAAGACGCCGAAACCCTGTTGCGTCACGCCGATCAGGCCATGTACGTGGCCAAGCAGCGCGGGCGCAATCGCTTTCACGTGTTCGACGTCACCCGGGACCAGGAAGTCAAAGCCACCCATCAAACGGTCGAGCGTGTGCGCCAGGCCCTGGCCGCCGGCGAGTTGCGCCTGCATTTTCAACCGAAGGTGAACATGCGCCGTGGCGAGGTCGTCGGTTTCGAGGCGTTGTTGCGTTGGGAGCATCCACAAAACGGTTTGGTGCTGCCGCGAGAGTTTTTGCCGCTGGTGGAGGAGACCGATCTGATCATCGACATCGGTGAGTGGGTGATGGATCAGGTCCTGGCGCAATTGCAGCGCTGGCAGCAAGCGGGGCAGGGCTGGCCGATCAGCATCAATATTGCGGCGCGACATTTTCAGCGGGCGGATTTCGTCGAGCGCCTCAGGCTAGTGCTGGCACGGCATGCCCAGGTCTCACCGCAACTGCTGGACCTGGAAATCGTCGAGTCGGTGGCGGTCGAGAACATCCAGCATGTCAGCGCTTGTTTGCAGGCCTGCCAGGCGCTCGGGGTGCAGTTTTCATTGGGGGATTTCGGCACCGGTTACTCGTCCCTGAGCTACCTCAAGCGCTTGCGCACGCAAACCATCAAGATTGATAAATCCTTTGTGCGCGACATTCTTCACGATCATGACGACCTGGCGCTGACCACCGCGGTGATCGGCCTCGCCCGGGCGTTTGGCCGGCAGGTGATCGCCGAGGGGCTGGAGAGTATCGAACACGGTCAGTTGCTGCTGCGGCTGGGCTGCGAGGTTGCGCAAGGCTATTTCATCGCCCGGCCGATGCCGCCCGCCGAGGTGCCGGGCTGGGTTGCCGGGTTTGTTGCGCCGGCGCAGTGGCAGGTGCTGGATCAGGTTGGCTGAAGTCTTGTATTCACCACTAATCCCCTGTGGGAGCGGGCTTGCTCGCGAAAGCGTCAGTACATTCAACATGAGTGTGACTGACAAACCGCTTTCGCGAGCAAGCCCGCTCCCACATTGATCCGGTGTTGATCAGAGAGATTGCTTAGGGTGTCGTCGGCTCCGCCCCAATATAAAGCCCGATTATGTCGTCAATCTCCCCCGACATTTTCATCCGCAACAACGTGCGTAAAATGCGCTGCACCGGCACGTTCGGGTCGTTGCGCACGTAGCAGCCGACATTCTGCTCCTGCAACACCGCCACGGCTTGCAATTGCTGGTCGGGTAGCAGGCGCTGGTTGAACCAGTCCAGGGTCCATTGATTGCTGACGGCGTAGCGATAGCGCCCGGCCAGCAGCTTATCCAGCACTTGTTCCTGATTGCGCGCGTCTTCGCGTTGCAACTGACCTGCATCGAACAGCGGTTGCAGTGTGGGATAGATGTAGCCAAGCACGGTGCCGATAGCCTCGTGCTGCAAATCTGCGGGAAGCACTGACGTGGGTGGGCCTTTTCGGCTGACCAGCAGGTCGCGCTGCAGAAACAGCGGAATGCTCCAGATGTAGTCCCCGGACTGATTCGGCAGCCACGATTGTGCGGCATAGCAGCGCACATCGACTTCGCCGTGTTCCATGGCGTTTTGCACCCGCGCCCGAGGCAACACATGAAACTCGGCCGGCACGCCGACCTGGGTCGCGAGGCTGAGCAGGATGTCATAAAGGATGCCCTGGGTCGGTCGGCCCTGCTCCAGTTGCACCATCGGCATGGCCCAACTGTCGGCCATGACAAAGCGCACCGGCGTGTCGGCGGTGGCGACGTTCAGGCAGAAGAATAACAAAGCCCCCAAGGCCAACCGCATAAACGCTCCGGTACTGATGAACCTTGAGCCGAGAAATAGCCCCCCAAAATGCAGCTTAGCCAGATTAGACGAGCACACCGGATGCAATTTCAGGCCTGCTCCGCTAGCATTAGCCGCTTCTGCTTCCCAGTGGCGATGGTTTTCGATGAGTTATCAGGTTCTTGCACGTAAATGGCGTCCGCGCTCGTTCCGCGAAATGGTCGGCCAGACCCATGTGCTCAAGGCTCTGATCAATGCCTTGGACAGCCAGCGGCTGCACCACGCCTACCTGTTTACCGGGACGCGCGGTGTCGGCAAGACCACCATCGCACGAATCATTGCCAAATGCCTGAACTGTGAAACCGGCATCACGTCGACGCCTTGCGGCGAGTGCTCGGTGTGTCGCGAGATCGATGAAGGTCGCTTCGTCGACCTGATCGAGATCGACGCCGCGAGCCGGACCAAGGTCGAGGACACCCGCGAACTGCTCGACAATGTGCAATACGCCCCGAGCCGTGGGCGCTTCAAGGTCTACCTGATCGACGAAGTGCACATGCTCTCCAGCCATTCCTTCAATGCGCTGTTGAAAACCCTCGAAGAGCCGCCGCCCTACGTCAAGTTCATCCTGGCGACCACCGATCCGCAGAAACTCCCGGCAACGATTCTTTCGCGTTGCTTGCAGTTCTCCCTGAAGAACATGACGCCTGAGCGAGTGGTCGAGCATTTGACCCACGTGCTGGGTGTCGAGCAAGTGCCGTTCGAAGACGATGCGCTGTGGTTGCTGGGTCGTGCCGCTGACGGTTCGATGCGTGACGCCATGAGCCTGACCGACCAGGCCATCGCCTTCGGTGAAGGCAAGGTCATGGCCGCCGACGTACGGGCGATGCTCGGTACGCTCGATCATGGTCAGGTGTTTGATGTCCTGCATTCGCTGATCGAAGGCGACGCCAAAGCGTTGCTCGAAGCCGTTCGTCATCTGGCCGAGCAAGGCCCGGACTGGAACGGCGTGCTCTCGGAAATTCTCAACGTGCTGCACCGGGTCGCCATCGCCCAGGCCTTGCCTGAAGGCGTCGACAACGGCCACGGCGACCGTGACCGGGTGCTCGCACTGGCTCAGGCATTGCCGGCCGAAGACGTACAGTTTTATTACCAGATGGGCTTGATCGGGCGCCGCGATTTGCCGCTGGCACCCGACCCTCGTGGCGGCTTCGAAATGGTCCTGCTGCGCATGCTGGCGTTCAGACCCGCAGACACGGCGGACGCTCCGAGGCAACCGCTAAAGCCAGTGGGGATCAGCCAGGCCACAGTTGATTCCGCAAACTCAGTGGCTGCCGCGCCTAAAGTTGCGCCGGTAGTCCCTGCGGCAGTTGCACCGGTTGTGACGGCGCCAGTGGCGGCCGTTGTTGAGCCTGCGCCAGCGCCGGAACCCGAACCTGTTACGCCAGTGATCGTGCCCGAGCCTGTCGTTGAAACGGTGGTCGTCGAAGAAGTCGTCGACCTGCCGTGGAATGACCCGGTAGAGCCCGAAGTCATCCAGCAGCCGGCCGTCGAGCCCGTGCTGGAAACCGCCAGCGAGCAACCCGATTTGCCGCCGATGCCAATGCCTACGCCTGACAGCGTGGTGCCGGATGCGCCGGAATGGGCCGCCGCGCCCATCCCGGAACCGTCCGTGGCCGACGTCGATGCCGCCACGCCGGGTATCGACCTGGATGACGAGCCGCCGCTGGACGAGGACTACATAGAGCCGGACATCGACTCGGCCTACAGCTATCTCGATGAACTGGCCAGCGAACACACCGCCGAGCCGACGCCAGAACCCGAGCCTGAACCGGCTGCAATGCCGGCCACCGGTTTGGCGCTGCAATGGCTGGAGCTGTTCCCGAAACTGCCGATCTCCGGCATGACCGGCAGCATCGCCGCCAACTGCACGTTGATCGCCGTCGATGGCGACAACTGGCTGTTGCACCTGGACCCGGCCCACAGCGCCTTGTTCAACGCGACTCAACAACGTCGCTTGAACGATGCCTTGAACCAGTTTCACGGCCGCACGCTGACGCTGACCATGGAACTGATCAAGCCTGAGCAGGAAACCCCGGCCCAGGCTGCGTCCCGGCGCCGAGTGAACCGTCAGCGCGAGGCGGAGGAATCGATCCACGGTGATCCGTTCATCCAGCAAATGATGCAGCAGTTCGGTGCGGTGGTCCGTAACGATACTATTGAACCTGTCGACGCCCTGGTCAGTCAGGGCAAATAACTGAAGGCGTTCGGCTATATTTACCGGGCGCCGTTTTTATCCAAGTACTTTGAGGTGATTACCATGATGAAAGGTGGCATGGCCGGCCTGATGAAGCAGGCGCAGCAGATGCAGGAAAAAATGGCCAAGATGCAGGAAGAACTGGCCAACGCCGAAGTCACCGGTAAGGCGGGTGGCGATATGGTCACCGTGGTGATGACCGGTCGTCACGACGTCAAGCGCGTGACCATCGACCCAAGCCTGGTAGAAGGCCTGAGCGAAGACGACAAAGAGATGCTGGAGGCCGTGTTCGCCGCCGCCGTCAACGATGCCGTGCGCAAGATCGAAGCCAACAGCCAGGACAAAATGGGCAGCGTGACCGCTGGCATGCAACTGCCGCCGGGTATGAAACTGCCATTCTGATTCGCCAAGGCGCGTTGGATGGGCTACAAAAAAATGCCAGGCAGCGCGCCTGGCATTTTTGTTTCTGCCAGATGAGGTTGGCCTGCTTTTGTGGCGAGGGGGCTTGCCCCCGTTGGAGTGCGAAGCGCTCCCAAAACCTGCCACAGTGGTGTATCAGGTGCATCCTGGCTGTAAGGCTTAGCGACTGCCTCGCAGTCGAACGGGAGCAAGCTCCCTCGCCACAATGAAAGGCAGAAACATCGAACGCCCCACCCCCGCAAAGGTCTGCACCCTATACCGCTGAATTCATCGATCAAGGAGACGCTCACATGCCACAAGCATTGACCCTCAACCAACGTATCGTCTTGGTGTCCCGTCCGGTGGGCGCGCCGAAGCCGGAGAATTTTCGTCTGGAGCGTGTAGCGCTGCCGGACCTGGCAGACGGCCAGGTTCTACTCAAGACTCTCTACTTGTCCCTCGATCCCTACATGCGCGGTCGCATGAGTGACGCGCCGTCCTACGCTGCGCCTGTAGAAATCGACGAGGTGATGACCGGTGGCGCTGTCAGCCGCGTCGAGCGCTCGCTGAATCCGAAGTTTCAGGAAGGTGATCTGGTGGTCGGATCCACGGGCTGGCAGAGCCACAGCATCAGCGATGGTCGCAACATCATTCCTATTCCATCCGGGCTGCCGAGCCCGTCGATGGCGTTGGGTGTGCTAGGGATGCCGGGCATGACGGCGTACATGGGCCTGATAGACATTGGCCAGCCCAAGGCCGGCGAAACCCTGGTGGTGGCTGCGGCTTCCGGTGCGGTGGGATCGGTGGTTGGCCAGGTGGCGAAGATCAAAGGCCTGCGGGTGGTCGGTGTGGCCGGTGGAGCCGACAAGTGCCGCTACGTGGTCGAGGAGCTGGGTTTCGACGCCTGCATCGATCACAAGAGCCCGGACTTTGCCAATGACCTGGCGCTGGCGTGCCCTAAGGGCGTCGACATCTACTACGAGAACGTTGGTGGCAAGGTCTTCGATGCGATCATGCCGTTGCTCAATACCAAGGCGCGGATTCCGCTCTGTGGCCTGATTGCCGGTTACAACGCCCATGAAGCCCCAAGTGGGCCGGATCGTCTGCCGCAATTTCAGCGAACCCTGCTAACCAAGCGCGTACGCATGCAGGGCTTTATCGTGTTCGATGACTACGCTGATCGACAGCCGGAATTCGTCAGTGCCATGGTGCCGTGGGTGCGTGAGGGCAAGGTGAAGTTCCGCGAGGACATCGTCGAGGGCCTGGAGCAGGCGCCCGAGGCGTTCATCGGTCTGCTGGAAGGGCGCAACTTCGGCAAACTGGTGGTGCGGGTCGCCCAGGACTGAGTATTTGACGCTGACCAGAGGCGCGGGTATAAACCGCGTCTCGTTGTTTTGTCGGACTTTTCCCCATGAGCTTCAGCCCTCTGATTCGCCAACTGATCGATGCCCTGCGAACGTTGCCGGGCGTGGGTCAGAAAACCGCCCAACGCATGGCGTTGCAACTGCTTGAGCGCGATCGCAGTGGTGGCTCGCGGCTGGCGCTGGCCCTGAGCCAGGCCATGGAAGGGGTCGGTCACTGCCGCTTGTGCCGCACGCTGACCGAAGACGACCTCTGCCCGCAATGCGCCGACACCCGACGCGACGATACCTTGCTGTGCGTGGTGGAAGGGCCGATGGACGTCTATGCGGTTGAGCAGACCGGGTTCCGCGGTCGCTACTTCGTGCTCAAGGGCCATCTGTCGCCGCTCGACGGGCTCGGGCCAGAGGCCATCGGTATTCCGCAATTGCTGGCGCGGATTGAAGAGGCGGGCACCTTTGCCGAGGTCATCCTGGCCACCAACCCGACGGTGGAAGGTGAGGCTACAGCGCATTACATCGCCCAGTTGCTCAGCAACAAAGGCTTGATCGCCTCGCGAATCGCCCATGGCGTGCCGTTGGGTGGCGAGCTGGAATTGGTGGATGGCGGAACGTTGGCGCATTCGTTTGCCGGGCGTAAGCCGATTGCCTTGTAATTTTTGGTGTTGCCGCTGACGCCATCGCGAGCAAGCTCGCTCCCACAGGGGGTTTGTGAACACCACAAATCCAATGTGGGAGCGAGCTTGCTCGCGATGCAGGCGCCTCGGTCCATCTGATTCACACAATCCGGTTGAAAACCAAGCAAGCGCTCGGTTAACGTCGTTGAACCCTTCAGTGGAGTTCGCCGATGCCTGCCTTTCAGGAATACTTCGATCCCAGCCACCAATTGGTCCGTGACAGCGTCAGGCGTTTCGTCGAGCGCGAGATCCTGCCGGACATTGATCAGTGGGAAGAAGCCGAAAGCTTTCCTCGCGAGCTCTACCTCAAGGCCGGTGCGGCGGGCATTCTCGGTATCGGTTATCCCGAAGTCCTCGGCGGCAGTCATGAAGGTGATCTGTTCGCCAAGGTTGCCGCCAGCGAAGAGTTGATGCGTTGCGGCTCCGGCGGGTTGGTGGCCGGCCTCGGTTCGCTGGACATCGGCCTGCCGCCAATCCTCAAGTGGGCTAGGCCCGAAGTTCGTGATCGGGTGGTGCCGCAAGTGCTATCCGGCGAAAAAATAAGCGCCCTGGCCATCACCGAACCCAGCGGCGGCTCCGATGTAGCCAACCTGCAAACCCGCGCCGTGCGTGACGGTGACGTCTACCGGGTCAGCGGCAGTAAAACTTTTATCACCAGCGGCATTCGTGCGGACTTCTACACCGTGGCGGTGCGCACCGGCGCGCCGGGTTTCGGTGGCATCAGCCTGTTATTGATCGAGAAGGGCACGCCCGGTTTCACCGTCGGCCGGCAGTTGAAGAAAATGGGTTGGTGGGCGTCGGACACCGCCGAGTTGTTCTTCGACGATTGCCGGGTGCCCGTGGGCAATCTGATTGGCGCCGAAAACATGGGCTTTGCCTGCATCATGGGTAACTTCCAGAGCGAACGCCTGGCCCTGGCGTTGATGGCCAACATGACCGCTCAACTTGCGCTCGAAGAAAGCCTGAAATGGGCGCGTCAGCGTGAGGCCTTTGGCAAACCGATCGGCAAATTCCAGGTGCTCAAGCATCGCCTCGCGGAAATGGCCACGGCTTTGGAGGTGTCACGGGAGTTCACCTACCGACAAGCGGCGAAAATGGCGGCGGGGCAGAGCGTGATCAAGGAGATTTCCATGGCCAAGAATTTTGCGACCGACACGGCGGATCGCATTACCACGGATGCGGTGCAGATTCTGGGTGGTATGGGTTATATGCGCGAGAGTCTGGTGGAGCGGTTGTATCGGGATAACCGGATACTGTCGATTGGCGGCGGGACGCGGGAAGTGATGAACGAGATCATCAGCAAGCAGATGGGGCTGTAAATGCAAAAGATCGTCCGAACGCGGCCCGAGCCTTCGGCAGCGCCTACATTGGAATGCGTACACCTGTAGGAGCTGCCGAAGGCTGCGATCTTTTGATCGTTACTTATCGCTCAACGCAAACTGCGTCAGGCAAAACGTCGGAATCCCCATATCTTCCAACCGCTGCGAGCCACCCAGCTCCGGCAAATCAATAATCGCCGCCGCTTCATGCACTCGCGCACCCATGCGTCGAATCAGGTTCGCCGCCGCAATCAAGGTGCCACCGGTCGCAATCAGGTCATCGAACATCACTACTGAATCGCCTTCGCACAGGCTGTCGGCGTGCACTTCCAGGAACGCTTCGCCGTACTCGGTCGCGTAACCCTCGGCCAGCACGTCCGCCGGCAGTTTGCCTTGCTTGCGAAACAGCACCAGCGGCTTGTTCAACTGGTAGGCCAATACCGAGCCAATCAGGAAGCCGCGGGCATCCATCGCGCCGATGTGGGTGAAGTCGGCCTCGACGTAACGGTGAGCGAAGCTGTCCATCACCAGGCGCAGGGCCGTGGGCGATTGAAACAGCGGGGTGATGTCGCGAAAGATCACGCCGGGCTTGGGGAAGTCGATCACGGGGCGGATCAGGGATTTGATGTCGAAGGAGTCGAAGACCATCGTCGAGGTGTCCTGGCAGGCTGCAAACGACGCAGTATAACGGCGGCTGAACCGTTTCGCTCAGCCGCAATTGTGTCTGTCAGTCGAGAGAACCGCCTGCCAGGGCGCACAGCTGGATCGGGTCGAGAATATGGATTTCCTTACCCTCCGCGGCGATCAGTTCGTTTTGCTGGAAGCGGGTGAACACCCGGGACACGGTTTCCACCGCCAGGCCCAAGTAGTTGCCGATTTCGTTGCGCGACATGCTCAGGCGGAACTGGTTGGCCGAGAAACCGCGCGCGCGGAAGCGAGCGGACAGGTTGACCAGGAACGTGGCGATGCGCTCGTCGGCGGTTTTCTTCGACAGCAGCAACATCATTTGTTGATCGTCGCGAATCTCGCGGCTCATCACCCGCATCAACTGACGACGCAGCTGCGGCAGTTGCAGGGCCAGTTCATCGAGACGCTCGAACGGGATTTCGCAGACCGAGGTTGTTTCCAGCGCTTGGGCCGAGACTGGGTGCTTTTCAGTGTCCATGCCCGACAGGCCGACCAATTCGCTCGGCAAGTGGAAACCAGTGAGCTGCTCTTCGCCGCCATCGCTGAGGCTGAATGTCTTCAGGGCGCCGGAGCGAACTGCATAAACGGAATCGAACGTGTCGCCCTGGCGGAACAGAAACTCGCCTTTTTTCAGCGGGCGACCACGTTTAACGATCTCGTCCAGCGAATCCATGTCTTCCAGATTCAAAGAAAGTGGCAAGCAGAGGGGGGCCAGGCTGCAATCCTTGCAATGGGCCTGGCTGTGAGCGCGCACTTTTACTGGCTCAGACATTTCTTTAATCCTTGTGGGAAAAACACACATAAGCCGTAAGGGTAACTCACGGGAGGACATTCAGGCCAGCACACGGCGATTTTGCCGCAGGCGCGTAAAGCCAGCGGCCGGACGGCCGATAACCTGTCTACTGATCGCTTGCAAGGAGCTGCATTCATGTCCGCCATTGGCACGTTGAATCCCGGTAACAGCGGCTTGTCGTCGTTGATCGATACCTCGAAAATACCGACGGTCGATGACTCGGACATCACCTTGCCAAGCACCGATACCCCGGCCGTGGTCCAAGGCATCAAGGTGTCGCTGTCCGGTGCCGGCATCGAAAAAGCTGCCGGGGCCAAGGGCGAAAACAGCGACATCGAAGAAAGCGGTTTGCCGGAAAACATTCAGCAGGTCCTGAAAATGATTCGCAAATTGCAGCAGCAAATCGCCGAAAAAATGGCCGAAATGCAGGCCGTGATGCGAGATAAACGTCTCAGTCCGGAAGAAATCAAGGTCAAACTCGGCGCCTTGCAAGCGTTTATCAACAACCTCAACGGTGGCCTGATCACCGCCAATACCGCGCTCAGTAAAGCCATGAAGCAGGCGGGCCTGACGCCGGAGCAAATCCTCAAGGCGGCGTCGCTGCTCATGAAGTCCTAAATCACCCGGGAAAACCGCTGGCGATTTTGCTGCTCCAGGTAGGCATCGAACACCATGCATACCGAGCGCACCAGCAGTCGTCCGGCCGGCAGTACTGTGATTCGCTCGCTGTCCAATTCGATCAAGCCGTCATTGGCCATCGCCTCCAGCTGCGGCCAGAGTTCGCTGAAGTAGCCTCGGAAATCGATGTTGAATGCTTGTTCGATCCCGGCGAAATCCAATGTGAAGCTGCAAATCAGTTGCTGAATCACTGCCCGTCGCAAGCGGTCGTCGGCGTTGCACAACAGGCCACGGTTGGTGGCCAGTTGGGCTGAGGCCAGGGTGTTCTGGTACAGGTTCAGATCGCTGGTGTTCTGGCAGTACAGGTCGCCGATCTGGCTGATGGCCGAGACCCCGAGCCCAATCAAGTCGCAGTGACCGTGGGTGGTGTAGCCCTGGAAGTTGCGTTGCAGGGTCGATTCTTCCTGGGCGATGGCCAGTTCATCATCCGGCAGGGCAAAGTGGTCCATACCGATGTAGCGATAGCCGGCCTTGGTCAGTTGTTCAATGGTGCCCTGGAGCATCTCCAGTTTCTGCGCCGGCGTCGGCAGTTCATTGCTGTTGATCCGCCGTTGCGGCAGGAAGCGTTCCGGCAGGTGCGCGTAGTTGAACACTGAGAGCCGGTCCGGCTGCAAGGCGATGACCTCGTCAACGGTGCGGGCGAAGTTCTCCGGCGTCTGGCGCGGCAAACCGTAGATCAGATCGATATTGATCGAGCGAAACTGCAAGGTTCGCGCGGCGTCGATCACGGCACGGGTTTCTTCCAGGCTTTGCAGGCGATTGACCGCACGTTGCACCGCCGGGTCCAGGTCTTGGAGGCCGATGCTGACCCTATTAAAGCCCAGTTCACGCAGCAGGCCCATGGTCGACCAGTCGGCTTCGCGTGGATCGATTTCAATGCCGTAGTCACCGGAATCGTCATCCAGCAAGTTGAAATGCTTGCGCAACTGAGCCATCAACTGGCGCAGTTCGTCGTGGCTGAGAAAGGTCGGGGTGCCGCCGCCGAAATGCAATTGCTCGACTTTCTGTGCCGGGTCCAGGTGACAGGCGATCAATTGGATCTCCTGCTCCAGGCGCTGCAAGTAGGGGAGTGCGCGGCCACGGTCCTTGGTGATGACTTTGTTGCAGGCGCAGTAGTAGCAGATGTTCGCGCAGAACGGCACATGCACATACAACGACAGCGGGCGCAGCGCTTTACGGCTGTCGCGCAGGGCATGAAACAGGTCGAAGGTGCCGACCTGGCTGTTGAATTGAACGGCGGTCGGGTACGAGGTGTAGCGCGGCCCCGACAGGTCGTAACGGCGAATCAGATCGGTGTCCCAACGAATGGCGTCGAGCATGCGGGCATTCCCCCGGATAGGCTTGCAGTGTGAGCAAGTCTATGGGGTGCGGCGTTGGGGCATCTTGATTTGCATCAACGGTGGTTGGTGGCTTTGATCGGTTTTTGTGGCGAGGGAGCTTGCTTCCGCTGGACTGCGTAGCAGTCCCATCTTTTGGGGCCGCTTCGCAGCCCAGCGGGAGCAAGCTCCCTCGCCACAGGGTCAGTGCCCCATGAGCCAATGCTGATGCGGCCCCGGCAATGTCCAGATGCCAAACAGAATCACCAACAACCCGCCACTCATCCGCACGCTACGCTTGCGCAACAGTGCCGTGACCCGTTCCGCCGCCAGGCCCGTGGCCAACAAAACCGGCCATGTCCCCAGCCCGAACGCCAGCATCAACAACGCACTGTCCAGCGCATTGCCCTGACTCGCCGCCCACAGCAACGTGCTGTAAACCAGCCCGCACGGCAGCCAGCCCCAGAGTGCGCCCAGCAGCAAGGCGCGGGGCAGGCTCGACACCGGCAGCAATTTGTTGGCAATCGGCTGGATATGCCGCCACAGGCCGCGACCGAGGCTCTCGATGCGGGTCAGGCCGCTCCACCAACCGGCCAGGTACAGGCCCATGCTGATCAGCAGCAGCCCGGCGATGATCCGCATGAACATCGCCGCCGGGCTGTTGGCCACCGCCCAGCCAGCCAGGCCGATCAGCAGGCCGGCCGTGGCGTAGCTGAGAATTCGCCCCAGGTTGTAAGCCAGCAGCAAGCGGAAGCGACGGCTGCGTTGTTCCTTGGGAATCGCCAGCGTCAGCGCACCCATCAAGCCGCCGCACATGCCCAGGCAATGGCCGCCGCCGAGCAGGCCGAGGATCAGCGCCGACACCAGCAGCGGCGCCAGCTCAAGCATGGGGTGGCGCCTTGTCTTCCGGTTTGGCCGGATGACCGCTGGCCTCGTCGACCGCTGCTTTGTGAGCCGGGTCCTGGTCGTCGAACAGAATGCTGTGGGCCGGGCCGTCGAGGTCGTCGTACTGACCGCTGTCGACCGCCCAGAAGAAGATGTAGACGGCGATGGCCACGATCAGCAGCGCGGCCGGGATCATCACGTAAAGAGCTGGCATTGGAAGACTCCATGCCCGCGCGGCTCAGGCCGGCAGCGGACGGGTTTCTGGCGTGGTGCGGGCCTTTGGCGTGCTCGGCATGCGAGTCAGGCGCAGGGCATTGAGTACCACGGTCAACGAACTGATCGACATGCCAATCGCGGCCCACACCGGAGTGATCCAGCCGAGGGCGGCGAACGGCAGCATGAGGCCATTGTACAGTCCGGCCCACAGCAGGTTCTCGATGATTACCCGACGGGTGCGCCGCGCCAGGCTGAAGGCTTGTACCAAGGCGTCGAGGCGGTTGGACAGCAACACCGCGTCGGCGCTGGTTTTCGCCAGATCGGTGGCCGAACCCATGGCCACGCTGATATCGGCGGCGGCCAGCACCGGTACGTCGTTGACCCCGTCGCCGAGCATCAACACCTTACGACCTTCCTTGTGCAGTTGTTGCAGCACTTGCAACTTGTCATCGGGCCGCAAGCCGCCACGGGCCTCGTCGATGCCCAATTCGGCGGCGACGCTGGCGACCATCGGTGAGCTGTCGCCCGACAACAACAGCGTGCGCCAGCCGCGAGCCTTGCACGCGGCAAGCAGCGCCGGGGCATCGGCGCGCAAGCGGTCGTCGAGGACAAACCACGCCAGCGGCCCAAAACTGTCACCGAGCAGCAGCCATTGGCCGGCTTCATCCGGCATCAGCGGCACGGTGGCACCACTGAGTTCGCAGACAAAACCCGGTTGGCCGATGCGCAAGCGTTGTAAACCGACCAAGCCTTCAAGCCCTAGCCCCGGCGTACTGAGGACTTCTTCGGCGGCCAACGGTGCACGGCCAAACGCACGGGCGATCGGGTGTTCGGAGCGGTTTTCCAGCGCTGCCGCGAGGCTCAGGCATTGATCACTGTTGAGCGAACCGAGTGGGCGAATCGAGCGCAGCGCCAGCCGGCCTTCCGTCAGCGTACCGGTCTTGTCGAAAATCACCGTGTCGATCTGGTTCAGTCCTTCCAGGACATGGCCGCGAGTTAGTAGTAGGCCGAGTTTGTGCAACGTGCCGGTGGCGGCGGTCAGGGCGGTCGGCGTGGCCAGGGACAAGGCGCACGGGCAGGTCGCGACGAGCATCGCCAGCACAATCCAGAACGCTCGCGATGAATCCAGTTCCCACCACAACAGGCCGATGGCAGCGGCAGCAATCAACGACAGCAGCAGAAACCATTGGGCGGCGCGGTCGGCGATTTCCGCCAGGCGCGGTTTTTCGGCCTGTGCGCGTTCCAACAGACGGACGATGGCCGACAGTCGCGTGTCATGACCCAGCGCCAGCACCTCCACGGTCAGCGCACCTTCAACGTTCAAGGTGCCGGCCGTGACCGCATCGCCAAGAGTGCGCGGTTGCGGCAGGTATTCACCGGTGAGCAACGATTCGTCAATGCTCGACTGGCCATCGAGAATCTTGCCGTCGGCCGGGAGAATGGCGCCGGGATGCACCAGCACCTGATCGCCGACGCGCAATTCACTGAGCAGGATTCGCTCGCTCTGGCCGTCGGCACTCAGGCGCAGGCACGAGGCGGGCAATAGATTCACAAGTTGAGCGGTGGCAGCAGCGGTGCGTTCCCGGGCGCGGCGTTCCAGGTAACGTCCGGCCAGCAGGAACAGCGCGAACATCCCGACCGCATCGAAATACAGTTCGCCGACTCCGGTGATCGAGGTCCAGATCCCGGCGAGGTAAGCGCTGCCAATCGCCAGCGAGACCGACACATCCATGGTCAGGTGCCGGGTGCGCAGGTCGCGCATGGCGCCCTTGAAGAAGGGTGCGCAGCTGTAAAACACGATCGGCGTGGTCAGGAACAGCGCGACCCAGCGCAGGATGGTGTGCAGCTCCGGGCTGAGGTCGATATTGAATTCGGGCCAGGTGGCCATGGTCGCCATCATCGCCTGAAACCACAGCAATCCGGCGACGCCGAGTTGGCGCAGGGCCAGGCGATTTTCGCTGGCCAGTTGTTCGCTGGCGCGGTCGGCCTGATAAGGGTGCGCGGCGTAACCGATGTGGCGCAATTCGCTAAGCACGTGGCTTAGCGGCAGTTGGGCGTCGGCCCAACGCACGAACAGGCGATGGTTCGACAGGTTCAGTCGCGCTTCGGCCACGGCCGGCAAGCTGCGCAGGTGTTTCTCGATCAGCCAGCCGCAGGCGGCGCAACTGATGCCTTCCATCAGCAGCGTGGTTTCAGCGAGTTCGCCTTCGTGACGAACGAAGGGTTGCTGGACGTCGGCGCGGTCGTACAGCGCCAGTTCGTCGACCAATTGCACCGGCAAGGTTTGCGGGTTGGCCGAGGCTTCGCTGCGGTGCTGGTAATAACTTTCCAGGCCACCCGCCACAATGGCTTCAGCCACGGCCTGGCAACCCGGGCAGCAGAGCTCGCGGGTTTCACCGAGGACGACGGCGGTGAAGCGGCCGCCGGCCGGGACGGGCAGGGCGCAGTGGTAGCAAGGGGTTGGGGTGGTCATCAGGGGTTCACAGGTACCGCGATTCTGTTCGGGAATTTATGTTGTCTGAGAGGGCCTCTTCGCGAGCAAGCCCGCTCCCACAGTGGACCGCGATCTAATGTGGGAGCGGGCTTGCTCGCGAATGCGCGAAGCGCAGGCTTTTTACTACTTCAGGTCTTCAGCACCTTGCAGCGGCTCATCGCCCAGCAGCAGGTTCTTGTCGGGGCTGATCTGTTCTTCCTCGAACATGCGCCAGGTCTTGTCGTCCTGCACGCCCAGCAATTCAACGAAACGGCGGCCATCGACCTTGTCGCTCATCTGGCCGATGTAGCGGCCCTGTTCGGTTTCGCTGCGGGTCAGGGTGATTTTGCGATCCTTTTCCGGCTGGGTCGGCGAGATCAGGTTCAGCTCAACGGTCTTTGGCTGGCTGTTGCCGGTCAGGCGCAGGTCGACTTCGCCGGTCACCTCATCCAGGTGGACGTTGGCGTGCATTAGCAGGGTCTGGGCCAGCAACTCACGGTCCAGGGAGCGGTTGATGCCTTTGCCGGCCTCGTAGTAGTTGTCATTGACCAGGTTGTCCGGGTTCTTGACCGCAATAGTCACCATGGACAGGGTCAGGGTCACCGAGCAAGTCAGAATCCCGATGATGATCCACGGCCAAAGATGCTTGTACCAAGGGCTTGCGGCATTTGCTGCGGGCATGTTCAGTTCTCTCAACGAATTTGTGGGCCGATGAATCGGCTCTTGGCTTCAACGTGAACGCTGTCGTCATCGGCATCCTTGAGGGTGAATTTCACCTCATTGGTGCTCGATGGCAATTGCTCCGGTGCGCTGGAGAGCTCCACCGGCTGGCTGAATATTTCTCCGGCGGCGACTTTGATCTCACGCTTGCCTTGCAGCTTGAGGTCCGGCAGACCGCTGGCTTCGAGCAGGTAAGTGTGGTCGCGTTGGTCTTTGTTCATGATCTTCAGGCTGTAGACGTTTTCGATCCGGCCTTCGGCGTTCTCGCGGTACAGCACGCGGTCCTTGCTGACGTCAAAACCGACCAGCGAGCGCATGAAGAACGCGGTGACCAGCAAGCCGATCATGGTCAGCAGCACAACGGCATAGCCAATCAGGCGTGGGCGCAGCTTATGGGTTACTTGCCCGGACAGGTTGTGCTCGGTGGTGTAGCTGATCAAGCCGCGCGGGTAGTCCATTTTGTCCATGATGCTGTCGCAGGCATCGATGCACGCGGCGCAGCCGATGCACTCGATTTGCAGGCCGTCGCGGATGTCGATCCCGGTCGGGCAGACCTGGACGCACATGGTGCAGTCGATGCAGTCGCCCAGGCCTTGGGCCTTGTAGTCCACGCCTTTCTTGCGCGGGCCGCGGGACTCACCACGACGCGGGTCGTAGGAAACAATCAGGGTGTCCTTGTCGAACATCACGCTCTGGAAGCGCGCATACGGGCACATGTAGATGCACACCTGCTCGCGCAACCAGCCGGCATTGCCGTAAGTGGCGAGGGTGAAGAAACCGACCCAGAAGTACGACCAGCCATCGGCTTCGCCGAGGAAGAAGTCGATGGTCAGCTCGCGGATGGGCGAAAAGTACCCGACGAAGGTCATGCCGGTGACGAAACCGATCAACAGCCACAGGCTGTGTTTACTGAGTTTGCGCAGGAATTTATTGCCGCTCATCGGCGCTTTGTCGAGCTTGATGCGCTGGTTGCGGTCGCCTTCAGTGACCTTCTCGCACCACATGAAAATCCAGGTCCAGACGCTTTGCGGGCAGGTATAGCCGCACCAGACGCGTCCGGCGTACACGGTAATGAAGAACAGGCCAAAGGCGCTGATGATCAGCAGGCCCGAGAGCAGGATGAAATCCTGGGGCCAGAAGGTCGCGCCAAAAATGAAGAATTTACGTTCCGGCAGGTTCCACCAGACGGCTTGATGACCACCCCAGTTCAACCACACCGTACCGAAATACAGCAGGAACAAACCGGCCCCGCCCATCATCCGCAGGTTGCGGAACAGGCCGGTGAAGGCGCGGGTGTAGATCTTTTCTCGAGAGGCGTAGAGGTCGACGCTGTTGTTTGCGTTCTTGGCTGGCGGAGTAACGTCGTGTACCGGAATCTGATTGCTCATCATTGCATCCCACGGCAGTGGAAAAATGCCTCGGTCAGTACGTGCCGACCGCGGTCAAAAAGAGGTGTTGCAGTGGCGCAATGATACGCCTGTCGCTCTATCTCAAGGGTGCGACCTTTGGTCGCGTTGGGGGAATAGCGTAGATGGTGTAGCAGATGTAACAAATCATGATCCAGATCAATTGACTATAGACGATCCACGATTTGCCTTGAGAGCAGCGCGTTGGCGCTGCTCTGTGTCAATGCAGCGGTTGAGCTATTTAGGGAGGCGCCCGCCACCCAGGCCGTCCAGCCCACCCGAGCCGTTTCCGGGTTCTAGCGTTGGGGTGAACGGGATGTTTTGAGGCTGTTGGATACGACGAGCTTCAGAATAGGACATGTCATTTTTTCCTTGGTGATCACCTGTGAAATGCATCTGTCTCCTTGAGAGACTCACTTTGGTAAGTGCGTCTTCAAGGTGAGAAAAAACTACAGGCCCCAAGGTGTTCGGTCGATTAAAAATCGGTCTCAATGTGTGACGGTCATGCAAATGAAAACGGCCCCGCCAATTCTCATTGGCGGGGCCGTTTTTTGTTGCTTCAAGCGTTTGCCTTACTGGGCGTCCGCTGCCTTCTCACCGTGAGACAAGCTGTAGACGTAAGCGGCCAGCAGGTGAACCTTGTCGTTGCCTTGCAGCTGTTCTTGCGCAGGCATCTGGCCCTGACGGCCGTAACGGATGGTCTGCTGCAGTTGAGCAAAGCTCGAACCGTAGATGAACGCAGCCGGGTGAGTCAGGTTAGGTGCGCCCATCGCTGGCGTACCTTTGCCTTCCGGACCGTGGCATGCCACGCAGTTGGCCGCGAACAGTTTCTGGCCGGCAACCGGATCGGCCTTGGTGCCTTCCGGCAGCTTGCGGCCATCGAGGTTGGTCAGCACAAAGGAGGCAACATCCGCAACGCCTTGCTCGCCGATCACTTCAGCCCACGCAGGCATCACCGCATGACGGCCGCCCATGATGGTGGTCTTGATGGTGGCCGGCTCGCCGCCCCAGCGCCAGTCTTCGTCTGTCAGGTTAGGGAAGCCGTAAGCACCCTTGGCGTCGGAACCGTGGCAGACCGAGCAGTTGGAGGCGAACAAGCGGCCACCCATCTTCAGGGCTTGCGGGTCCTTGGCCACTTCTTCGATGGGCATGGAAGCGAACTTGGCGAAGATCGGGCCGAACTTGGCGTCCGACTTGGCCATTTCCTTTTCCCACTCGTGAACGCCGGTCCAGCCGGTCTGGCCGTTGGCGAACGCGGTCTGCTTGTCGTTATCGAGGTAGTTGTAACCCGGCAGCAGGCCTTTCCAGTTACCCAGGCCTGGGTAGAGCACCAAGTAGCCGAGGGCGAAAATGATGGTGCCCACGAACAGCATGAACCACCATTTCGGCAGTGGGTTGTCATACTCCTCGATCCCGTCGAAGGAGTGGCCAACCGTTTCTTCCGTCTGCTCGCTGCGCTGGCCCTTGCGGGTCGACAGCAGCAGCCAGGTCAGGGCGAAGATAGTGCCCAGACTGAGGACCGTGACGTACAGACTCCAGAATGTAGTCATTCTTTGTTACTCCTAGAAGCTTGCTCGACGTGCTTGATGGCTTCGGGATCATCCGCGAAAGGCAGCAAGGTCGCGTCTTCAAACTCCGACTTGCGCTTGGGACTGAACACCCACAACGCCAGACCGATAAAGGCCACCATCACAACAACGGTGCCCAGGCCACGAATCATCCCGATATCCATCTAAATCACCGTTTGCTTTTGATGATGGTGCCCAGGCCTTGCAGATAGGCCACCAGCGCGTCCATTTCGGTTTTGCCCTTCACAGCATCCTTGGCGCCGGCGATGTCTTCGTCGGTGTAAGGGACGCCGAGCGTGCGCAAGACTTCCATTTTCTTGGCGGTGTCTTTGCCGTCGAGCTTGTTTTCCACGAGGAACGGGTAGGCCGGCATTTTTGACTCAGGCACGACGTTGCGCGGGTTGTACAAATGCGCACGCTGCCAGTCATCGGAGTAACGACCGCCGACACGGGCCAGGTCCGGACCGGTACGCTTGGAACCCCACAGGAACGGGTGGTCCCAGACGCTTTCACCGGCTACCGAGTAGTGGCCGTAACGTTCGGTTTCAGCACGGAACGGGCGGATCATCTGCGAGTGGCAGCCGACACAGCCGTTGGCGATGAAAATGTCACGCCCTTCAAGTTCCAGCGCCGGGCGAGGCTTCATGCCTTCAACCGGCTTGTTAGTGACGTCCTGGAAAAACAACGGAACGATCTGGGTCAGGCCGCCGATGCTGACGGCGATAACCATGAAGAAGGCCAGCAGGCCAATGTTCTTCTCGACTGCTTCATGCTTCATCAGTGAGCTCCAACTACAGCAATCTGAGCGGCGGCTTCGGCTTCAGCCGGGTTCGAGGCACGTACGGTACGGAATACGTTGTAGGCCATGAACAGCATGCCGCTGGCAAAGAACGCACCGCCCAGGGCGCGAACGATGTAACCAGGGTGACTGGCTTGCAGCGCTTCAACGAACGAGTAGGTGAGGGTGCCGTCGTCGTTGATTGCACGCCACATCAGACCCTGGGTGATGCCGTTGACCCACATCGAAGCGATGTACAGAACGGTACCGATGGTCGCGAGCCAGAAGTGGGTGTTGATCAGGCCGATGCTGTGCATCTGCGTGCGACCGAACAGTTTCGGGATCATGTGGTAGATCGCGCCGATCGAGATCATCGCAACCCAGCCAAGCGCGCCGGCGTGTACGTGGCCGATGGTCCAGTCGGTGTAGTGCGACAGCGAGTTGACGGTCTTGATGGCCATCATCGGGCCTTCGAAGGTCGACATGCCGTAGAACGCCAGGGACACGACCAGGAAACGCAGGATCGGGTCGGTGCGCAGCTTATGCCAGGCGCCCGACAGGGTCATCATGCCGTTGATCATGCCGCCCCAGCTTGGTGCCAGCAGGATGATCGACATCGCCATGCCCAGGGACTGAGCCCAGTCCGGCAGTGCGGTGTAGTGCAAGTGGTGCGGACCGGCCCAGATGTAGAGGGTGATCAGCGCCCAGAAGTGCACGATGGACAGACGATAGGAGTAGATCGGACGCTCGGCCTGCTTCGGAACGAAGTAGTACATCATCCCCAGGAAGCCAGTGGTCAGGAAGAAACCTACCGCGTTGTGGCCGTACCACCATTGGATCATGGCGTCAGTCGCACCGGCGTAGGCCGAGTAGGACTTGAAGAAACTGACCGGCAGGGAGGCGTGGTTGACGATGTGCAGCATCGCCGTCACGACGATGAAAGCACCGTAGAACCAGTTACCGACATAGATGTGCTTGGTCTTGCGCTTGACGATGGTGCCGAAAAACACCAGTGCGTAAACGATCCAGACAATCGCCAGCAGGATAGCCAGGGGCCATTCCAGTTCGGCGTATTCCTTGGTGGTGGTGTAACCCAGCGGCAAGGTCACGATGGCGCCGATGATCACCGCTTGCCATCCCCAGAAGTGGAAGGCTGCAAGGCTGTCGGAAATCAGTCGCGTTTGGCAGGTTCGCTGCACGACGTAATAAGAAGTGGCAAACAGTGCACAACCACCGAAGGCGAAAATCACCAGGTTGGTGTGCAACGGGCGTAAGCGTCCGAATGTCGTCCACGGCAGGCCGAAATTCAATTCCGGCCATACAAGCTGTGAGGCGATGAAGACACCAAGCCCCATGCCAAGGATCCCCCAGACCACCGTCATGATGGCGAACTGGCGGACTACCTTATAGTTATAAGCAGTCGGACTGATTGCTGTGCTCATTCTAAGGTTCCACGGTTTGAGTATGTTTTATTAGGAGTAAAAATCGGCCGCAAGTATGTAGAAAGCAGGGGGTCATTGCAACGCGCCATGACCTGGGTCAATGCTTTCAGACGCTGATTCTGCGGCCTTTCCATGCGCCGCGTAAGGACAAAATTGCCCCCGGACAAAATGTCGCAGCGGAAGAAAAAGGCGAGGGGTTCAGGTCAGTTGTAACGGGGTGTGTTGAAACGCAACGATAAGGTGACCGATGGCAATTGGCACGACAGCCGGTATCTACCAGCCTTTGCGGCCTGTCATCGAGCAGATTCGTCGAACACATCGGCTAGGGTCGACCTGGAACCGGTACTTTGCCAGTCCGCATCGAGCAAGCGTAGACCCGAATCCGGGGAACCGAAAGGGAGACTGATTGAGGGTGCGACAATGCGTCGCAAATGAAGAAGGGAACTGCCGCATCCGGGAGAATGCGGCAGCAGAGCGGTCAAGATTTACTCGTTTTTGCCTTCGGCCTGCAAACGCTCGGTGCTGGCACCGTGGGACAAGCTGTAAACGTAGGCGGCCAACAGTTGCACCTTATCGTTGCCGAGCAGTTCGCTCTGCGCCGGCATATGGCCCTGGCGGCCATGACGAATGGTTTGTTGCAGTTGCACAAGGCTTGAGCCGTAGATAAATCCGGCCGGGTGCGTCAGATTCGGCGCGCCCATGGCTTCAGTGCCCTGGCCGTTTGCCCCGTGACAGGCGACGCAGGTGGTACTGAACACTTGCTGTCCGGCGTTTACGTCGGCGCTGCTGTCGGCAGGCAACGGCAGGCCGGCCAGTTCGTGACGCACATACGCGGCGACG
>Ga0209847_1000216_pt1 | contig 24789 bp, 13 predicted proteins | sample OrgsoiDNA_201060_FD_185808 | JGI IMG/M metagenome (GOLD analysis project Ga0209847, IMG submission 185808) | Permafrost soil microbial communities from the Arctic, to analyse light accelerated degradation of dissolved organic matter (DOM) -... | ecosystem: Environmental > Terrestrial > Soil >... | reverse complement strand
GCCAATTTCAAATTTCAACGCCTATCCCCGCGCCGATGCGCAGGTCTTGTATCAGGACCTACCCCCTGTCGGCACGTCCGGTTTCTGGTGATTCTCAGACGTTTACGTGAGTCTGCCATCCGGGGGTGGTTCCGCGACAAGTGGGAGAAAGTGGCAGGACATCTAAAAAACGACGTTAAGCTCAAGCGACTCGTGCAGGATTTCTTACAGTTTGATGGGAATCCGCAGGGAATGCGCATCCTAACGCGACTGCAGGGGCGGACCAAGGAAGAGCGTCGGCAATACGGAATGGACCTGACGTATTCGCAGATCCTGACCGCGCTCAAGTATCCCCGCGGGCCTTTGGACGCGCCGAACTGGAAGAAAGCGGGACTCTTCGAATCCGAGCGATCCAAGGTCGAGTCGGCTTGGACGAAGCTCGGATTCCAGGTACAACAAAGGTTTCCTCTTGCCTACCCTGTCGAGGCGGCCGATGACATCTCTTACTGTATTGGCGACATGGAGGATGGGATCGACCAGGGTGTTTTCACACCAAAGCAATTCTTCGACGGAATCGAGCCCTGGACTGAGAAAAAGAACCCATCGCCTGATCTTGCACAGCTTCGCGAAACGGCGCGCGCCTCTCGCTCAGAAGTAGCGAAGCCATCGGACGAGATAGCGCACCCATCGGATGATGCCAGAGACAAGGATTGTTTCGCGACCTTCAAGACGGAATTCACGGGAGCGATGATCAAAGAGGCGGTGCGTCACTACGGTAATGGGGGTGCGGAAGACATCCGAAATGGAACACGTCCCGAACTTCTTGCTAATAGCGATGCCAACGACCTACTCGGAAATCTCAAAGATACTGCTGGACGCTTCCTCTATCCTGCGGACAAGTTACAAAGGCCCTTTGTCGCTGGCTTGAAGGTCACCCGTGGCATTCTCGACGAATACAGCAGGTTCCTCACACTGCCGAGGGAACAATTCGCGCTAGTTCGGAAAGCATGGAAATCCGCCGATCGCAGAGCCGTTAGCGAAGCGCAACTCGAGACGTTGCTGCCGCTCCTTGACGCCTTGCCTTCGCATTATCTGGATGTCTACGACTCCATGCAGGATCATCCGCCCTCAGCACCAGACTGGGGCGCTGAAAATTGGGAATGGTTTTGTCGAGCCCACCTTGTCGTTGACTACTTGTCTGGGATGACTGATGATTTCGCTACCGGACGTACCAATTTATTTCGGGAGCCCGGCTTGAGTAGTCTGCTGATAGTCCAATCGCATCCTCGCCTCCTAGTGGACAGAACTGTCGCTTGCCATGGTGGCGAGCTAATATTCACGTACTCCCGTTATGAGGTGGCGCCGCCGGGTTTTCAGGCGGCAGCCCCACGCAGCGCTGCCCTGCGAGTTCGGGCGTGCGATGTAACGCCGAATTGGTTAGACGATCGTTTGGCGGAACTTGGCCCGACCGAAGAGCTGGCTTGGCATTCCTCCGTCGAATGCAAGGGCGCGGGTTTTCATATTCCGATGATCGATTTCATTAGCCGACCCGCCCGCACGGTGCTTCGGGGGCTTGACCGCATAGTGGCGGCGGAGATCGGCCTTGATGGTCAGTTCGTCTTCTTCGAGACGGGGCGGTCTTTCCATGGCTACCTTCCGGACCTGATCCCGGAGCATGCCTGGCCCAAGTACCTCGGCAGGTTACTCCTCCTCAACTAGGATGATCGCCCGCCCTTGATCGACACACGGTGGGTCGGGCATGCTCTTGTGAGGGGCTTTGCAGCGCTTCGTTGGAGCCACAACACGAACCGATATCTAGCGATGCCTCGTGTCGCGTCAGTGCTTGACCGCGGCGGCCTGTGACAGTAGCCCTGACTTATTGGAAGCAATGAGCTTCCGAGAGCGCTTGGGATTGTGGGATTGAATTGGGCCCAACCTCTCCAGCTTTGGCTCTGGATCACTCCCCCCGCAGCCATCCAGGGCACCCAGAGCGTTCACTTGAAGGAGTGAGCGAATGGTGTCACGCACGACTGGGAGAAGTGCGCGAGACACGTGTGGAGATGGCGTTCACTTTAAGGGCGAGGTGGATCTGGAACCACCATTGCGGTCGGACCACGCGCCATCCGGAAATAACCCACCACGCCGCGAAAGCCTGAACCCATAGCCTCTGGCGACAAATCACGGCGCTGTAAACCAGAACCTCTGCCGGATGAATTGATGAATTCACATCGATTCCTGTGCTCCGTTTGTGCTCCGTTAAGAGACCAACCAGAGCACAAGATGAAAACTGGGTATTCTCAATCGCCAGAAAGAGGTGCAGGAAACGCAATGTTCTTTGTTTCCAATTTACAGTCGTCTTCCCAGCTGGACGTCGCCGGTTCGAATCCGGTCTCCCGCTCCATGTTTTCAACGACTTGCACGAAACCCTTCCAGCCTTGTGCTCCGTTTGTGCTCCATTCAAAATCAATGGCGCGCTAACTTATTGAAAAAAAGTGGCTCATTCGCTCAGTAGTGTGCTCCATTTTGGCGATCGGTTGAGCCTCCACACAATATCTTGAGAATCAGGCTCTTACGAACGTATTCGGCTGATGAGTGCCGACAGCTTTGCAGTTTGCAGAACGGAACCAAACTCCAACCCGCTCCGAAAGGGGCTTCTCAATTCATCATAGTTAAGGCGAGCAAATGATGGTTCTCGCACAATCCGAGGGCCAGCGTCGGTACGCTCCGATGGTGTTCGGCTTCAGTCTGGAATACTGTTCGGCTTCCCTTCGGAATAGCGTTCGCGTTCGCCTGAATCCGCACAGGGGCGGGCCACTTTCCAGAAAGAAGGTTTCACGGCCGCAATCTCGCAGGCACGCGCCCCCTCGGTGACCGCCCAAAACCGCCATTGATGAACCGGCCAATGATAAACCGCAAATCCAGGACGTGATCTCGGCCCGCGGGCCGGGCTGGTGAAAGATCGTCCGTGAGCCAGGATGCACCTTCCCCAACCTTTGAATCGGCTTCCTGAGCTTGACGGTAAAGACCGTCGGCCTGGTTAAACGCGGCGCTCGCGCTGTCCAGAAATGAAAGCCGTATTTGCCGCCTATCGTTCGTTGTCGGCCACTCAAGAAGAGCCACATGCCCTGCTTTCGACACTTCCTTGCCAACGGTCTTCACCCGCTGCGCAAGCGTCTTCAGGTCCGCTGGCATGAGCATCCGAAAGTGAGGCTGAGGGAAACGGTATCCCGATACGGACGGTGTTCCGGGAACCTGACGGGCGATGAGCGGCAGTGGGCTCCAAGCGGGCATCATCATAGGTAAGGCGTCATGCCGGGATTCTCACCAGTACAGTTGTACCCTGCTCCGGCTTGCTCTGTATTTCGAAGGTGCCGTTCACGAGTCGTGTGCGTTCCCTGATACTAACCAGGCCCAGCCCGACTGGTGTGCGAGTAGGGCTCGGTTTGATTCCCGGCCCATGATCCGATACGGAGAGACACAAGATGCCATCCGAGCGCCTGAGTTCGACCTCGGCTTCCCCTACATTCGCATGTTTTGCGACATTCTGAAGCGCCTCCTGGGTAATCCGATAGATGCAAAGAGCGACGGGGGACGGGACACTTTCAAACGAGCCGTGCGTCTGGAGCGACACCCGAATACCAGTCAACAACTCGAACTCGGAACAGTACGTCCGCAGAGCGGCCGCCAGTCCGGAGAACTGCAGAACAGCCGGGTGCAGTTCGTGCGAAAGCCGGCGAATGCTCTCCGCCACTTGGACCAGCTTTTGCTGAATGCGGTCGCTTTGCTCACGCACATCCACTTGTTGTTGAGGGATCTGCCTTTTCAGATTGCTCATGCCAATGCTCAGGGCTGCGACTTGCTGGCTAACATCGTCATGCAACTCCCGTGCGAGGCGGGCCCGCTCGTCTTCCTGGGCGCTGATCAGACGCGCATTTAGCGCCTGAACCTCCTTCTCCCGGTCGCGGTAGGTCTGCAGTTTCTGGTTCCTCCAAATGAGTCCAACTCCCGTACCGTTGCCGAGTGCGATCAGGACCACAATCAGCGCCATTTCCCACGAAAGGTGGGTTAGCGGCGCTTGCACTTCGCTGACGTCAATCTTGGCCGTGAGATACCAGGGCGAGTCCGGAATGCGGCGGACCATGCCCAATGAAGGCACTCCACGATAGTCCGGTCCCCGATGAAGCCAGCCGGCCAAGAGCTCCAGGTCGCCGGGCACTTTGGAACCCGGCAGTGGCCTGCGCAGAACCAGGGCGCTTCCATGGGCGTGACGGAATTCATTGAGGGCCACGAGTTCATTCCCCTCGCGGCGGAACAAGAGGGTTTCGGCGGTACGGCTGGGCGTGGGCCAGGATTGCATGTAGGGAAAGAGGAAAGACGACGGGTCTATGTCCAGGATGAGAGATCCCAGATCGCGCACCGGGATGGTCAAAACCATCAACGGGCGGCCGGAACGGGTGTCCAGGCTGAGGTCCGAGAGCGCTACCTCGCCAGATGCAACGGCCTCGCGGGACAGCCTCTCGCGCGACCGCTTTTTCCATTGGGAAGCATCGGTGCGACCCTCATTGAGGCGAATGAGGATTGAGCCATCAAGGTCGACCAGGCTTGCGTCGGCATACAGGAATTCGCGCGCCAACCCGCTCATCACGCCAAGAACATCGGCCCGTTCGGCTGCGGTTGCCTGGCCGCGCGACAGAATCCCTTGGGCGGTGCGCATGAGCGGAGATACTGCCAAGACTCTGCCGTCGCCGATTCGCTCATGCCGCCAATTCGCAATCTGCGCCGTCTTAACGCTGGCGATCGCGGCCAGTTGATTGACGGCCGCGCTGTCCGTCGCCTCTCGCTGGCGCAGATAATACCACCAGACGGCGGCGATCATAGCGATGGCGCAAACTGTGAGCGACAGGATCGGTATGCGGCTACGCCATCTCGAAGAGCTCCCTTCACTCATAGTCAGCATGGCAACTCCAGGAAATGCCCCTTACTCTTCCGGTATCAGCTTCAGCCGTACCGCGTACTGGATCAATGCAGCCGTGGTTTTCATGCCGAGAGTCTCCATGATTTCATACTTGTGCGATTCGGCTGTCCGGGGCGAAATGTGTAAAATCGAGGCGACCTCCTTCATCGTGCGTCCTTCGGCTATCAATTGCAGAACTTCCCGCTGACGAGGCGTCAGGGGCGTGCCGGCGGCTGAGGTTTCGCGAACCGCCTCCAGGAGAAGCGTGATCAGATCCTTGGCGAGCAGAGTGGTCACGTATGCTCTCCCCAGCGCGACCTGTCCAATTGCCGTAATGAGTTCTTCCCCCGGCGAGACCTTGAGCAGGTAGCCCGACGCGCCAGCGCGAAACGCGTCCGCGGCCAACTGAGTTTCCTGATGCATGGTGAGGACGATCACTTTAGAGTCCGGCCGGCGCGCCCGGATTTGCCGAATGGCATCCAGTCCGTTCAGCAAAGGCATGGAGATGTCGGTCACGATCACATCCGGCCGAAACTTCTCCGCCGCATCGACGAGCGCACGCCCGTCGTGCACCACACCAACGAGTTCAAAACTCTCCTTAAGGAGGGTCTCAAGACCCTGTGCAACCACCACATGGTCGTCAGCGAGGAGAACTCGTGTCCTTGGCATTACTCGGCACCCGATGGCCGCCATTATCATAGCGCGTCACGGACGCTAGCAAGTCATGTCAAATCCGTTCACCTGCTCGAGACCCCCCGCGACAGATAGATGCCGCCGCCGAGGACGGTCTCCAAAGCGGGAATGAGTTCCTCGCCCGCTTCTACCTTTAAGACGTAGCCTCGGATTCCCGCTTGCATCGCGCTATCCACGAATTGCCGCTCATTGTACATGGTGAGCACGATGACGGCCTGGCACAGACCTTTTTGGAGAATCTGCTGGCCCGCGTCAATGCCGTTCAATCGCGGCATGTGGATGTCCGAGATTATGGCATCCGGCCTCAACTCGCATGCAGCCTGAATCAAAGACAAGCCCTCGTTCACCGAGCGTACGACATCGAATTCGGGCGCAATCAGACAGCGTATTTCCTCCAGCAAATCCTGGTGATCGTCGGCCAGCACGACACGGAATCTCTTTCGCGCGCTCTCCGCCGTAGTGCCTTTCGGATCAAGATCCCCGCGCCAACCAGCCTTACTCATGGCTCCACTATGATCCTTACGGTTGACGCCCGGTATCCGTAAAATTACGGTGCGGAATTTCTTTAGGAGGCAGCGGCGCCAGTATTCTCACCGTGAGATTCCCGAAGAATTTCGGATGGTTCCCGGTGACGCGTGGAACCACAATCTAAGGTGTATCCCGCATTCGGGCCGTAGGAGCAAGAAACTCTGGAGTTATGACTGTCCCACCGCACATTTTAGTGGTTGACGATGACCGCCAGGTCGTCCGGTATCTGAAAAAAGCGCTGGAGGAGAACGGTTATACCGTTACCGCCACGACCTCAGGCAAGCGGGCTCTTGCCTTCATACAGGAGCGCATGCCGGACCTGCTGATTTTGGATTTGAACATGCCCGAGCCGGATGGATTCGACATCTTGAAGGCCGAGCGCTCGAAATTCCCTTATCTGAGAATCCTGGTGATTTCCGGATACTTGCACGGAGCCCTGCTGGAGGCCGCAAGAATCTTTGGCGCCACCGCAACGTTGGAGAAGCCAATCAAGGCTGAGGCGCTGGTCGGGAAAGTTCGAGAGGTGCTTGGAAGATGAAAGTCACTCGTCAGAGAAGCCGTTTCAGGCGCGCCACCAGTTCCATAGGGTTAAATGGCTTGACGATGTAGTCATCGGCGCCCAGGTCGAAACCGTGAATGATGTCGCTTTCGGTGTGACGCGCGGTGAGAAGGATTACACGAACGGGAATGGCTTCGCGACGGACCGCCGCGAGCACCTCAAAGCCGTCCAGTCCTGGCATGTTGATGTCCAGGACCGCGGCATGCGGCCGATACTCGCGGAGCATCCGCAGCGCCTCGGTGCCGCTGGAGGCAATGCGGCATTCCATGCCATGCTTCTCGAGCACCATGCGTACCAGCGCCTGGATGGTGAGGCTATCCTCCGCGATCAGAACTTCGGGGCGGGAGGCGGAGGGGTGCGCCGCATTGGAAGGCGATCCGACAGCGGAAGGCGTGTTGGCGCCGGGCGGAACGGCACGGGAGAGCGCAAAGCGGAGGCGCATCAGTGCCTCTTCGGGCTGCCAGCCATCGATCAGGAATTCTTGCGCGCGCGATTGAACGGAGGGGGGCAGAGCCAGAAGATGTTCCCGCGCGCCTACCAATACCAACGGCATGCCGGGAGGCGCCATGAACGTGGGCAAGAGCCATTGCGCGTCCAGGGTCTCGGCCCGCACGTGCACCATCACCACATCGCAATCAAGGAGTGGATCGCAGTCCGGCGGATCGTCCACCGCAAACGATCTGGGCCTGGCGCCAATGCGTGCGAGTGCGGCGCACACCCGCTCCGCCTCCATCTCGGCGAACCCCACCAGCGCAATTCGCTTCGCCGTAAGCTCCTGAACCATGGAATCGGGGAGAGGCGTATTCGCAGCTTCGAATGCATCGTCGAATGCACATACAAGGTTGCTGAGAGACTCTCGGAGGGGGCCGGGGTTGCACGGTGGCGTTGTCAAGAGAGCTTCTATTTTGAGAGCCATGCCCGAGATCGCGGTGTAACCAAACAGACCCGCGGCTCCAACCCAATGGCGGACTAGCCGGGTGGCACCGGCTTCATCGAAATTGGAATTGAGACTCGCCACCAACTGGCGGCTCTGGAGGCGGGCGTCATCCAGGAAACCACGGCGCACGCCCTCCATTTCGGGGCCGGAAAACGAAAGGCCACCGGGAAGCGCCAGCAGTTCAGCCTGATCCGGGGGCGCTTCCGGCTCGTGCTGCAAGTATCGGCGAACGCGAACACGCAGCGTTTCGGGCTCGATCGGCTTGGCGATAAACCCGTTACAACCGGCGTCGGCCGCCTCCTGCTCGATGCCCGGCCGGGAGGATGCTGTCATTGCGACAACCGCGATATCCTGCAAGCGGGCATCCTGCCTGATTCGGCGGGCGACCTCGAACCCGTCGATACCGGGCAGGTGGACATCGACGAGTACCAGATCGGGCCGGAACGTGCGGAGCGTAGACAGAGCCTGCTCCGCGGTCGAGGCAATGTGGACGTAGTAACCTTCATTCCGCAGAATGCCGGCAAGTAGCTTCAGAGTGACTGCCGCGTCGTCTATGATCAGGATCGTCTTACTCGCCATAGAATAAGGTTCCCCCCTAGAGTCTGACGAAAGGCGGAACGGATAGCAACTAGGTCCATAGGGACATCGCACGGGACACTTGGGCAAATTCAGCCTCAAGCGCGGTCAGCCGCATACCTAGCTCCGAGGCCGGCGTATCGATCGGCGCCAGTTCAAGCTCCTGGCAAATGGAAGCCATGGCGCCGGCGCCCATTTGCTGGGCACTGCCCTTGATGGTATGGGCCGCGCTGTTGAGCCCTTTGGTATCGGCGTTCGCAATGGCCTCACGCATCTGCGGCAAGCGAGGCGCAGTATCGGCCCTGAATGCTTCGATCAGTTCGAGTATCAGGTCGGCAGCTCCGTCGTCGGCAAGCTCGCGGAGTGTTTCGGGCAGCGCCCAAGCTGCGTAATGTGGGGAAATCCGACTCGGACTGCCATTGGCGTAACATTCAACGTTTTTCATTCGGGAAGCTCTGCGAGCTCTGGCTGGTCTCGACTTCTGCTGGAGCCGCTATATGCTATCCGGCAGGCCAATAGAGCTCTGACGGTCAGCGTAACTCCCCACGGATTTCTCCACAAGTTCACTTTGGATAAGGGATCGCACTTATCTATCGGGTACAAGGCAGAGGGGTGTTTGGGCGCGCGTTTTCTGTTCGAGAATAGAAGTATGGACCGCAAGCGGATTGAAGAGGAGTTGCGCGAGAGCAACGAACGTTATCAATCGCTGATTGAATGCCTCGGAGAAGGCATTGTGAGTGTGGGCCAGGGGCGAGTTCGGATGGCGAATCCCGCGGCAGACATCATCTTTGGCGTGCCGCGAGGCGAATTGATCGGCAAAGAACTGAGCGACTTCGTACATCCCGGGGACATTCCGCTTCTCGCGGCCGAGGAACACCGCGAGCGAGGGGAGAAGAACACTCTTGAGCTGCGGGTGATCCGCCCGGACGGAGAGAGACGTACGTTGCAGATGACGGCGACGCCGCAATACGATACGCGCGGACAATTCTTGAACTCCCTGGGAGTCATCCGCGATATCACGGACGAGAAGCGCCTGCTGCAAACACTCAAACTGCTGGCTCGTACCATGGACAGCGTTGACGAATGTGTATCGATCTGCGATCCGGACGACCGGCTGTTGTTCGTGAACCGCGCGTTCTTGCGCACCTACGGGTACGAGGGATGCAATCTGATGGGAGAGAATATCGGCGTGGTCCGATCGCCCTTGAATTCGCCGGTGGTCACAAGCGGTATCCTGCCCGCCACCCTGGCAGGCGGCTGGAGCGGAGAATTGTGGAACCGCAAAAGGGACGGCGCCGACTTCCTGGTGATGCTGAACACGGCGGCGGTAACAGACGGGAATGGCAGGGTCGAGGCCACGGTTGGCGTGGCTCGGGATATCACCGAGCGCAAGCGGGCGGAGGCGGAACTGACGCGCACAAGGGACCTCGCCGAGAGTGCCAACCGGGCCAAGAGCGATTTCCTGGCCATGATGAGCCATGAAATCCGAACCCCGATGAACGGGGTGATCGGAATGACAGGCCTGCTGCTCGACACGCAACTGACGCCCGAACAAAGAGATTACGCGGAGACGGTGCGCAAGTCCGGGGATGCCCTGCTGACTGTGATCAACGACATTCTGGATTTTTCCAAGATCGAAGCGGGTAAGCTTCTGATTGAATACTTTTCATTTGACCTTCGGTTGGTGATCGAGGAAGTCAACGAAATGCTGGCGGCGAAAGCGGAAGAACACGATCTGGAATTGGTTCTGGAATACCCGGCCGGCTTGCCGCGGCACTTTATCGGGGACGCGGGCCGGATTCGGCAGGTTGTCACGAACCTGGTCGGCAACGCAATCAAATTCACGCCCAGGGGTAGTGTTCGGGTCACTGTGGAGTGCATAGGTCAAGATACGCAGACCGCCCGAATGCGGGTCGCGGTACAAGACACCGGGGTCGGGATTGCCCAGGAAAAACTCGCTTCGCTATTTGCAAAGTTCAGCCAGGTGGATAGCTCGATCACGCGGAGATACGGCGGAACGGGGCTGGGGCTGGCGATCGCCAAGCAGCTCATCGAACTCATGGGCGGATCGGTTGCGGTGGAGAGCCGTTTGGGCGAGGGCTCGACGTTTTCGCTCACCTTGCCTCTGCGCCAGGATGCCGAACCGGGCGGGGGGGCAGATGTCGCCGGGCTGCGAGGCCTGCGCGTTCTGGCGGTGGATGACCACCCAGTGGCCCGGCGCGTGCTCATCGACCTCACGGCCAGCTGGGGGATGCGGAGCGGGAGTTGCGCTTCCGGAGAGGAGGCGCTGCAGGCCCTCCGCGCAGCTCAGGCCGGCGGGGACCGATACCACTTCGTGGTCCTCGATTACCAGATGCCCGGTATGGATGGAGCCGCGCTGGCGGCGGCGATCAAGGCGGACCCCGCGCTCCGGGAGGCAGTGGTAGTGATGCTGAGTTCGGTGGGCCAGTGGACGGAAGTGAGGCATATGGAAGGAGCCGGCATCGACGCGTTCCTGGTCAAGCCGGTGCGGCAAGAGCAATTGCTAAATACTCTGGCAACGGCCTGGGGAAAAAAGGTGAAGCCGGTAGACGGCGAGCATCGAATTGCAGAGTTAAGGGCGAGATGGGCCGGGAGCTTTGCCGGGTTGGGCCTGCGGGTTCTGGTTGCCGAAGACAATGCGGTGAACCAGAAAGTTGCGGTCCGAATGCTGGAGAAACTCGGGCTTCGCACAGACCTGGCGTCGAACGGCCGCGAGGCTGTGGAACTGCGCGAAATGCTTCCTTACGATCTGATTCTGATGGACTGCCAGATGCCGGAGATGGACGGGTACGAGGCGGCTAGAGAAATTCGGCGCCGGGAAGGAGGCCATCGGCAAACGGCCATTGTCGCGATGACGGCCGAAGCCATGATGGGCGCGCGAGAGAGGTGCATCGAAGCCGGTATGGACGACTATATCGCCAAGCCTGTCAGGTTCGCGGACATGGTAAAGGCCTTGCAGAAATGGCTGCCTGAAAGGAAATGAGGCGGGACATACGCCCAAAAGTAAGAATAGGCGAATGATATCAATTGTCAGTATTGAAAAAGAAAATGTTTTCAATGAAAGTAGCTACAGTGTAAGGCTACATTGTGAGAATCCTCATCGCAGACGACAATCTTGTATTTCAGAGCGTACTCAAGGTCATGCTGACCAATTGGGGCTACAGCGTCGAGGTCGCTCGCGATGGGGACGAGGCCTGGCAGATTCTGCGAGCGGACGACGGACCTCGTCTGGCGATTCTGGATTGGATGATGCCCGGTATGGAAGGCCTTGAGGTGTGCCGCCTGGCACGTGCCGCATTCGGAGGCGATGTCTACATTCTAATTCTTACCTCTAAAACACAGAGGGAAGACCTGGCGGCGGCGATGGAAGCGGGCGCCGACGATTACGTCACCAAGCCGTTCAAATCGCAGGAACTGGCGGCGCGTTTACGAATTGGCTGCAGGATTCTGGATTTGAAACACCGCCTGGCGGTGGCGCGCGAATGCTCGTGCGAGCACGCGACGCACTGCTTGTACGGACAGAACATCGCGGCGGAAGCGCCGGTGCTTGAGCCCGCTTTGAAAACTGTACACAGGAGTCCGCGCAGACCCTATCAGAGTCAGCCGCAGCCGCGTATGCAACAGATCCGGCAGGCTCAATCGTACTCTTCGGGCTTGGGCCAGCCGCCCGACGGCGCCGGAATGGCCGACATCCGATCGGCACATGCAACCAAAGAGGGTATTGCCGGGCCGGGAAATGCCGTTTAATATTTGAGATAATAAGACCTGGTTAGCTAAATATGGAATCGGTGAATTCTATTGGCTGCGGTCTTCGTCGTTCCGCGCTCAAGAAGATCAACCGATGACAGTCTCAACCGTACGACCGCTGCATAGAAAAGAGCCTAAGAAAGCCTGGCGGCTCAACCCCAATCTCGGCCGCCGGCTGGCGTATCTCGGGTTCACTCTCACTTTAGGTCTATCGGCAATCGCCGTGGGCGCGGCTCAGCCGCCGCCCCAGACCGATCTCAGCCGGCTGGATGTGGAAGACCTCATGAACATAAAGGTCACGTCGGTCTCGAAAAGGGAACAGAGCCTTTCCCGGACCGCGGCTGCCGTATTCGTCATCAATCAGGAAGACATCCGCAGATCCGGCGCCACCAACATTCCCGACCTGCTGCGTATGGCTCCGGGCGTTGACGTGGAGCAGATCGACAACAATGCATGGGCCATCAGCATTCGGGGCTTCAACGCGCGTTATTCCAACAAGGTCCTGGTGCTGATCGATGGCCGGACCGTCTACACCCCTTCCTTTTCAGGGGTGTTTTGGGAACATCTCGACATGCCGCTGGAGAATATCGACCGCATCGAGGTGATCCGTGGCCCGGGAGCAACGGTCTGGGGCGCGAATGCCGTTAATGGGGTGATCAGCATTTTCACCAAATCCTCCAAAGATACCAAAGGGGGACTGGTCACGGCCGGCGGCGGATCTCAGGTATATGGGGCCGGGCTGGTGCAGTACGGCGGCACAGCGGGGCAGGATGGAGCCTACCGCGCCTTCGGCAAGTATTTCGATATCGGAAATTCGGCGATGGCCAACGGATCTCCGGCCGCCGACCATTGGATGAGAGAGCACGCGGGATTCCGGGCCGACCGCGATTTTTCCAGCCGCGACTCCGTTATGGTGGAAGGCGACCTGTTTGCCAACCAGGCGAGCCAGACACGGCGGGACGGCTTTATTCCGACGCCATTCGATCACATCTACAATCAAGGCCTGGACGCAGCCGGCGGAGACGTGTTGGCGCGCTGGAACCATACGCTTGCCGGCGGATCGCAGACCACGTTCCAGACGTATTTCGATACCTATCGACGCACCGATATGGGCTTGCCGGAGGTGATGAGGACGTTTGATCTCGACTTCGAGCATCATATTGCCGCGGGGGACAGGCACGATATCGTCTGGGGGCTGGGATACCGGATGAGTACCTCCGCGATCTCGCCGGGATACACCAGCTCGTTCACACCTCCCTCGCAAACGAACAGCCTGTACGGCGGATTCCTGCAGGACGAAATCCGTGCGTCCAATTCCCTCTGGCTTACGATCGGCGCCAAACTGGAGCACAACGGGTACAGCGGCGTGCAGGCCGAACCCAGCGCGCGCCTGGCCTGGAATGCTCCGGGCAGCCGGCATACCATTTGGGCGGCTGCATCGAAAGCCCTGCGCCAACCGTCCAGAGCGGATACGTCCATACAGACGGACCTGGAGACGATTCCCATTAGCTCCGATGCCGTTCAGGTGCTCCGGATTGTCGGCAATCCGCGCATCGAGGAAGAGGAACTCCGGGACTACGAATTAGGTTATCGAGCCGAGTTCACAAAAACCCTTTCGTTCGACGCCGCCACGTTTTTGAGTTTCTATCGCAATCTTCAGACGGTCGAGCCCCAGCCGATGATAATTATTCCGGGGTCACCCATGCAGTTCGTGATCCCCATGCTGTACGAAAACATGGCACGAGCCGTGACTTACGGCGGCGAGCTATCGCTGCGCTGGAAGCCGACCTCGCGTTGGCGGATCAGCCCGGGCTACTCCTACCTGCATGCAACCATCCGGCAGGATCCGTCTTCTACAGGTACCTCTGAATTCACTCTCGCCACCGCATTTCCGCAGAACATGTTTCAGATCCGCTCGTCGCTGAGTCTGCCGAAGAGGACGGAGTTCGATCAATCGCTGTACTACACCGCTCAACTACCCGGTGGAAGTATTCCAGGCCATGCCCGCCTGGATCTCCGGCTGGCGCGGCATTTTGGCGAGCGGGCAGAAGTCAGCCTGGTGGGGCAAAACCTGCTTCGACCGCGGGCCACGGAGTTTGGCGATGCCAATAGCATTATCGGAACCCAAGCGGTACGGAGTGTTTACGGGCAGATCACGTGGAGATTTTAATCGCGAGCCCACGGATGCTAACTCGTCTCAAGTTCGCGATCGCTCTGGGAATCACGCTGGCAGCCGGCTTACAGGCACAAGTCAACGAATACCAGGTGAAGGCTTTTTTCTTATACAACTTTGCAAGATACGTGGAGTGGCCCTCCCAGAGTTTCAAGGCCGCTAACGACCCGATCGTGATCTGCATACTCGGACAGAACCCCTTCGGCAACGCCCTGGAGCAGGCGACAACCGGGAAGGCGATTGAGGGACGGCCGTTTGTAATCCGCGAGGTTGAGAACGTCCAGCCCCCATTCAACTGCCACATACTCTTTGTGAACTCCTCCGAGCGGAAACGGTTCCGGGCCATAGCCGCCACTCTCAAAGGGTCCGAGATCCTGACAGTGGGCGAAACACCGGGGTTCACGGCCGATGGCGGAGTGATCAACTTCAAGCTGGAGGACGGTAAGGTTCGTTTCGAAATCAACGTGGATGCCGCGGGGCAAGAGCGACTGCACATCAGCTCCAAGCTCTTGAGTCTGGCGCAAATCGTGAAGAAATAAGGGGACAAGAAAGTGAAGGCGGTGCTCAAATATCGTAACCTCACGGTGAAGCGCAAGCTTCACCTCATCATTATGGGCACGGTTTGTACCGCTCTGATGCTGGCGTGTGTCGCGGTCCTGATTTATTTCAACATCGTCCTCCACAAGACGATGGAGAACAACTTCGGCATCCTGGCGGAGATCTTCGCCTCCAACAGTACAGCGGCTCTAACCTTTGACGATCCATCCGCAGCCCGCGAACTCCTTTCCGGCCTCAAGGCCAGGCAATCCATCAAATTCGCCGCGATCTACTCGGCCAATGGTAAAGTCTTTGCGGCCTACTCCCGCGACCCCGGGCAGGGTGAATTCCCAATCCCCGGCGTCCGGACCAATACCGTGCGGTTCGAAAGGAACCGGCTGAAGCTATTCAAAAAGATTCTGGTAGGGGGCCAGCCCATCGGCGCCATATATTTCGAGTCGGATCTGGGAGAGATTCATGCGCAACTGAAGCAGTCCGCCGAAGTTATTCTGACCATGTTGCTGGCGGCCGCCTTGCTGGCACTGGGACTGGCATCCTGGCTTCAGCGCACCATCTCGGAACCGATCCGGCGTCTGGCGGAGACGGCAAAGCATGTTTCCAGTCAGAATGACTACCGGGCACGAGCGGAGAAGGTGGCCGATGACGATCTGGGGCAGCTTACAGACACATTCAATGGAATGTTGGCGGAGATCGAGCGGCGCGATAACCATCTTGAACAAGCGGTAGCCAACCGTACGGCCGAACTCATGGAGGCCAAGGACAAGGCGGAGGCGGCCAGCCGCGCCAAGAGCGAGTTTCTGGCGAATATGAGCCATGAGATCCGTACCCCGATGAACGGCATCATGGGCATGACCGAACTCGCCCTGGACACGGAGCTTAGCGAGGAGCAGCGCGATTACCTTACCACCGTGCGGACCTCGAGCGAATCGCTGTTGACCATCATCAATGACATCCTGGACTTCTCCAAAATCGAGGCCGGGAAGTTCACGCTGGATAGTTCCGAGTTCTCCCTGGATCAAACCCTGCAAGAGATCATCCGAACCATGGCGGTGCCGGCGCATGAGAAAGGGCTGGAATTACTCTACGAGAATCGGGCGGACCTGCCCGACAGTGTCCTAGGAGATCCCGGAAGACTGCGTCAGGTGGTGGTGAACCTGCTTGGCAATGCCATCAAGTTCACGGAATCGGGCGAGGTGTCTCTGGCGGTCGTCGATGCACACGAACAGGACCATGGTCTGACGGTACACTTCGCGGTCTCGGATACCGGGATTGGAGTTGCGCCGGAGTGGAAGGGCCGCATCTTCGACGCTTTTGTTCAGGCCGACGGATCGAACACGCGCCGCCATGGCGGCACCGGTCTGGGACTGTCCATATGCTCACGGCTGGTGGGCTTCATGGGCGGGCGTATGTGGGTGGACAGCGCAGCGGGACAAGGAAGCACGTTCCATTTTACGGCAAGTTTCGCTATCCCGGCCACACCGGTAGTGAGGGCTCACAACGCGGAACCGGAAGCCCTGCACGGCTTAGCTGTTCTGGTGGTAGACGATAATGCCACCAATCGCCGCATTCTATACGAGACGCTGGTTCGCTGGCAGATGAAGCCCGTTCTCGCCGACGGCGGGTCGAAAGCCCTCGATATTATGCGTCAACGCGCCAGTTCCGGCGACCGCTTCGCTCTGGTTCTGCTGGATGTCCAAATGCCGGACATGGATGGCTTCACACTGGCCAGGCAGATTCAGCAGGATCCGAAGCTGTCTGGCCCGCGAATCATGATGCTCAGTTCGCTGGACATCAACGCCGCTGGGCCTGAACTGCGGAAGACGGGTCACTACCTGGTGAAACCGGTGACACGGCCGAATCTGCTCAAAGCCATCTTGAAAGTACTGGGAGAGGAGCAAGATTCGTTTGTCCTATCGCGGAACGCCGTTCGAGCGACAACCGGACGGCCGCTGCATATCCTGCTGGCCGAGGACAACGCCGTCAATCAGAAGGTGGCGGCGCGTTTCCTGCAAAAGCAAGGGCATTCGGTTGAAGTTACCTCTAACGGGACCGAAGCCCTGGCCGCGTTTACACGCGACGCGTTCGACCTGATCCTGATGGACGTGCAAATGCCCGTGATGAACGGCTACGACGCCACGCAGGCAATCCGCGCGGCGGAGCGGGGAACCGGCCGGCACATTCCCATCGTGGCGCTGACGGCGCATGCGATGAAAGGTGACAGGGAGATCTGCCTGAAGGCGGGAATGGACGACTACCTTGGCAAGCCGATTCACCCTCTGGAACTGGCAGCGGTGCTCGAGCGATGGGGCAAGCGCCGGTCGAACCCGGTTCACACCCACCCCAGCGAGGCGGAAACGGAAGGGCCAGAACTACCTGTGTTGGCGGCGGTGGATGTTTGAGGATATCGGCTCCCTCTAGCGGGATTCCGATCCTCGCGGTGTTCGCGGCGCTCGTGTGCGCCCCGGCCGCCGCATCATATCCTCCCGGCCAGCCGCACCTCCTTACCACCGTGGCCCAAGTACGCGCGCTTACCTTAGAGCAGGCCAGGCAGCGGTACCCCATTCATCTCAAGGGCGTAATCACTTATCGCGCGCCGGAATACCAGCTGACGTTTTTTCAGGACGAAACCGCCGGGATTTTCGTCTTTATAGAGCAGTCGGATTTGCAGATCACCGTCGGAAGTTTGGTTGAAGTGGATGGCAACACCACTCCAGGCGGTTTCGCACCTTCGATCGAGCACCCCAGAATCCGTGTCCTCGGCCGCGCCGGCTTGCCTGCACCGAGCCGGAAAAGCCTGCAGGATCTGCTGACGGGGCAGCAAGACAGCCAGTGGACCGAAGTTCATGGGATTGTCCATTCGGTGGCCCTTGAGGATCGGCTGCCGCCGGACATGCGTAAGGGTCCGCTCCAACTGGTGCTCGGAATCGCGTCCGGCAACGACAAACTGAAAGTCAGAATCAGAGACTTTCCCCAAGCCAGGGATTTCAGCTACCTGGTTGACTCCTCGGTGACCGTTCGCGGCGCGTGCGGCACTCTGTTTAACGATCGAAGACAGCTCGTCGGTATCCAGATCTTCGCCCCAAGCGTTGACCAGGTCACTGTGGATCAGCCTTCGCCTGCCGACCCCTACGCTCTTCCCATCCTTCCCGTCAACAGCTTGATGCAGTTCACTCCCGCCCAGGTCTCCGGCCGGCGCATGCGAGTGCAGGGTGTCGTCACCTGGCGCGAACCGGGCAACGCGATCTTCATTCAGGATGCTTCCGGCGGATTGGTGGTCCAGAGCAAACAGGCCGCGGGCGCCGAGCCCGGTGACCTGTTGGACGTGATCGGCTTCCCCACCGCCGGGCGCTACGCGCCGATTCTTCAGGATGGCGGTTTCCGAAAGATCGGCCAACGCCCTCTGCCCGAACCCCAGGACCTCACCGCCGCCACCAGCTTATCCGGCGACCACGACGCCGAGCTGGTCAAAATCAACGGCCGGCTGCTGGGCCAGTCCGTGCGCGGAGAAAAGCGCGTCTTCACACTACAGCTCGGCACTTTCATCTTCACCGCCCAACTTCAAGAGCATGCTGTTACCGATCGCCTGCGATCCATCCGCGATGGCAGCCAATTGCAGATCCTGGGCGTATGGTCGATAGAGACGGACGAATACCGCCGGCCCACGGCGTATCGGGTTCTGCTGCGCTCGGCGGGCGACATCGTGGTTCTTCAACAGGCGTCGTGGTGGACCGGGCTGCGCCTTCTCGGATTGCTGGCGGCGCTGGTTGGGTTCATACTGTTCGGAGCGCTGTGGGTGGCCGCGTTGCGCCACCGCGTCGAAGAGAAGACCGAGACCCTCCGCGCCGCTCTGGAATCCACTGGGGATGGCATCCTGGTGGTGAACTCGGAGCGAAAGATCGTCACCTGCAACGACAAATTCGTCGAGATCTGCGGGATTCCCAAGTCCCTTCGCCACTCCACGGACGATGCAGCCATCCTCCGCTCGGCTAGCGAACAGTTGAAGGACCCCGTCGCCTTCCTGGCCAAGGTCCACGAGCTTTACAACGATAACGAAACTCAAAGTGACGACGTGCTCGAATTCAAGGATGGCCGCACCGTGGAGCGCCACTCCGAGCCACAGCGCGTAAACGGGAAAAGCGTGGGACGCGTATGGGGATTCCGCGATGTCACCGAGCGCCGCCGCGCCCGTGAGGAACTGGAAAGAGCCAGGGATGCGGCCGAAGTGGCTAGCCGTGCCAAGACCGAGTTTCTGGCCAACATGAGCCACGAGATCCGAACCCCAATGAACGGTGTGATTGGCATGACGGGTCTGCTGCTGGATACGGACCTCACCCCGGAGCAGCGAGACTTTGCGGAGACGGTGCGCGCGTCGGGAGAAGCGCTGCTCATCGTCATCAACGATATTCTGGATTTCTCCAAGATCGAAGCCGGCAAGTTGGCGATTGAGTCTTTACCCTTCGACCTCCGTCCGGTAATGGAGGATGTCGGTGAAATGCTGGCTTCCAAGGCTGAAGATAAGAAGCTGGATGTGGTTCTCCAGTACCCATCCCATCTGCCGCGCCACTTCATTGGAGATGCCGGCAGAATTCGCCAGGTGGTGACGAACCTGGTCGGCAATGCCGTGAAGTTCACCGCGGACGGTCACATTCTGATCGAGGTCGAGTGCGAGATCGAGGACCAGCGTTCGGCCCGCATGCGAGTCTCCGTGCACGACACAGGCTGTGGCGTTCCGGAGGAGAAGATTGGGGCGCTCTTTCAAAAATTCAGCCAGGCCGATAGTTCGACCACCAGGAAGTACGGAGGCACCGGGTTGGGGCTGGCGATTTCCAAACAGCTCGCGGAGCTGATGGGCGGCTCGATCGGAGCCCGCAGCAGCCCTGGCGAGGGATCCACGTTCTGGTTCACTCTGCCGCTGGAACTCGATCCGCATACTCAAGCCGCGCCTGCTCCGGTCGCCGGCCTGCGAGGGTTGCGGGTGTTGATCGTGGACGACAACCAGGTGAATCGCCGCGTGCTTCACGAACAGATCGCCAGTTGGGGAATGCGGAGCGAAAGTCTTAGTTCCGGCGAACAGGTACTCGACGCCCTTCGATCGGCCAAGGAGAGCGGCGACCCTTACACCTTCGTACTCCTGGACCACCAAATGCAGGGAATGGACGGGGTCGAGGTGGCCGGAGCGATCAAGGCAGATCCGGCCATCCGGGATACCGTGGTTGTCCTGCTGACGTCCGTCGGCCAGTGGTGTGAACTCAAGCGCACGGAGGGCGCCCGCGTGGATGCGTCCCTGGTCAAACCGGTGCGGCAGTCGCAACTCATGAAGACGCTTGCCGCCGCCTGGTCCAAGAAGCTGGAAATCGCGCCTGAGGGCCGTTCGCCGTCCGCACGTGGGGCCGCACGTGGGGCTGTGCAGGTGGATTCTAAGCTGGCCGGCGAGTTTGCCGGGCTGGCTGTCCGAGTTCTGGTTGCGGAAGACAATCCCGTCAATCGGAAGGTTGCAACCCTGATGTTGGGAAAGCTGGGGATCCGGCCGGACTTGGCGGCGAACGGCGCCGAGGCGGTCCAGATGTTCGAAGTGACGCCTTACGACCTGATTTTCATGGACTGTCAGATGCCTGAACTGGACGGTTACGCGGCCTCCCGGAAGATTCGGAGCCGGGAACAGCCTGGACACCGGGTCACAATCGTCGCTATGACCGCCGAAGCGATGGAAGGTTCCCGGGAAGCGTGCCTAGAAGCGGGCATGGATGACTACATCTCGAAACCAGTCAAGCGGAACGAAATATGCGAAGCTCTCCGGAAATGGCTTGCCCCAAGGGGGATTGAAGACGAATCCTCCGGTTTACCGGGCGTCCGCTCACGCTCCAGCAGCCATGGAATGCTTACGTAAGATAATAGCATTCTTTTCACTCATTTTGGCCATAAGGGAACTACACTGGTAGTGAGATGGTGTTCACGAACAGGCGGGGCGAAAGACTGGCGGCCTTTGCGGCGGCGCTTCTCTGGCCGTGCTTTGGACCGGCTCAGTCCAAGCCGCCGAACTCCGGCCAGCCCGCGTCCGTGCTCGCTGCCGACCTCGTCAAACAGTTCCGGCACGACGCGTGGAGCCAGAACGAGGGGCTTTCCGGAGCGCCGGTGAATGCCATCGCACAGACCACCGACGGCCAGTTATGGCTTGGCACGAGTGATGGTTTGGTGCGATTCAACGGCGCAAAGTTCACCTGGTTCCGGCGGTCCAAGGTCGTCCCGCAGATAGTCGATAACGAGATCACCGCGCTCGCCGCCGACCCGGCGGGCGGACTGTGGGCAGCGACCTCATCGGGCGGCGTGCTCCACTATTTGCCCGGCCCCGCGTTTACCGGCGGGAGGTTCGAGCATTACGGAAGCCGGGAAGGGTTACCCGACGATCACCTGCTCTCGATGGCGGTCGACCCGCGGGGTCGCGTCTGGGCCGGAACCCAGCACGGGATAGCCGTGTTCGCCGGCGGCCGGTTCCAGCCCGTTCATACCGATTCCATTCGCGGACCCGTAAGCGTTCTAAATTTCGGCGGCGATGGCGAGATTTTGGCCGGCGGCGCCGGCCGCCTGCTGAGGATCCGCGGGGGGAAGACGGAGGAGATCCCGGTTCACGCCTCTCTGATCACGAGCATCCTGCGGACGCGGCAAGGCGACTTGCTGGTTTCCGGAGAAGGAAGTCTCGACCGCGTGGTCGCCGGCCGGGCGATCCGGCAAGAGAACTGGAATGTCGACGACGCCCTGACTCTTCTGGAAGACTCCCGCGGCCTGCTGTGGATCTCAAACGCCGGAGGTGGGCTGGCTGCTATCGGCGGGACTCGCCCCTCCAACCGGCCCGCGCGGTTTCTGCCGGGGTCCGAAAGTGAAGTTCTCGCCCTGTTCGAAGACCGGCAGGGCAGCGTGTGGGCCGGAACGCGCTCCGGCGAGTTGCACCGGTTTCGCCCGCATGTGTTCCTGGGGATCGGCTCCAAAGAAGGTTTGGCCGCCGATTATGTTTATTCCGTCTTTGCCGATGCACGGGGAAGCATCTGGATCGGCGGGCCGCAGGGCCTGAATGAGCTCACCCCGGATGGCCGGCTGCGTCTGTTCACGAAACAGGACGGTCTGCCGAACCTTCACGTGAACGCGATCTGCGGGGCGGCCGCCGGCGGCCTGTGGATCGGCACCAGCGCCGGGATCATGCGCTTCGAAGACGGGCAGTTCACGATGCCGCCGCAGCCGGCGACCCTAAAACCCGGCGTTCGCGGAGTGCTTGAAGACCGCGAAGGAAATCTTTGGGTGGCCACGTTCCGCAATGGCGTGGAAGTGTTGCGCGGCGCATCCTGGACCCATTACGGCATAGAAGACGGGCTGGGCTCGCTCGCCGCCCGGGAACTGTACCAGGATTCCGGCGGAGCCGTGTGGGTCGGCACGGGCGGCGGCCTGACCCGATTCGAGAATCGCAGAACGACCCTGTACAACGCGCGCTCGGGCATGCCGAACGATTCCGCGACGGTCGTCTATGAAGACGAGCGGAAGACGCTCTGGGCCGGCTCACCGGCCGGATTGGTGCGCCTCAGGAACGGCGTCATTACCACGTTTGGCGTGGAAGCCGGTATCTCGAGCGCCGTCGAGCAGATCACCGGAGATCTGAAAGGGAACCTCTGGCTCGGAACCGAGTCGGGCATTCTGCGCGTCTCGCGCGCGGAATTAGACGCATACAAGGGACCGCGCGGCCCGGCCGTTCGGGTGGTCCATTACGGGCTCGACGATGGCCTCCCATCGTCGTCGTGCAGCGTCAGCACCCACCCGCTGGCAACGCGGAGCGGCGATGGGCGGCTGTGGTTTGCCACCACCCGCGGCCTGGCTGTCCTCGATTCGGCTTCCTGGAATCCCGATCCGGTCCCGCCGACAGTCCTGATCGACGGCTTCGTGGCGGATCGTGAGGCGATCATCGTCGATGGCATGGCGGTTCCGGGGCTTGCCGATCGAGCGCGCAATGGATCGTTAGTGCTCGCGCCCGCCAAACGGAATCACCTTGAGTTCTACTACTCCGCCGTCAACCTCCTCGGCGTGGGGAAGGTCCGCTTTAGATACAAGCTGGAGGGATGGGACACGGACTGGGTCGAGGCGTCAGGCCCGCAGGCAGCCTCCTACAACCGGATGAAACCGGGAGAGTACCGCTTCCGGGTCACCGCGTCGAACGGCGACGGCGTATGGACTGAGCAAGGCGCCGCCATTTCTTTTCGGCTGGCGTCGTACTTTTATGAAACCTGGACGTTTTATGTACTGACCGCAGTGGCCCTATTGCTGGGATTAGCCGCGATCTACCGGCTTCGCGTTCGCAGCCTCCATAAAACGGAACGGCAACTCGGGCGTCTCGTACAGGAGCGCACCAACGAGTTGCAGATGGCCGAAGCGCGGGCGCGTCAGGCGTCGCTCGAAGCGCAAGCCGCCAACCAGGTCAAGAGCGAGTTTCTGGCCAACATGAGCCACGAGATCCGAACGCCGATGAACGGTGTGATTGGCATGACGGGTCTGCTGCTGGATACGGACCTCACGCCCGAGCAGCGGGACTTCGCGGAGACGGTGCGCGTTTCGGGAGAAGCGCTGCTCATCGTCATCAACGATATTCTGGATTTCTCCAAGATCGAAGCCGGCATGCTGGCAATTGAGTCCCTGGTCTTCGATCTCCGTCTGGTAATGGAAGATGTCGGTGAAATGCTGGCGTCCAAAGCCGAAGAGAAGAGGCTGGATCTGGTTCTCCAATACCCGTCCCATCTGCCGCGCCACTTCCTTGGCGATGCCGGCAGAATCCGCCAGGTGTTGACAAACCTCGTGGGTAATGCAGTCAAGTTCACTGCCCAAGGCTTCATTCTGATCGACGTGGAATGCGAGATCAAAGACGCCCAATCGGCCCGCATGCGAGTCTCCGTGCACGACACGGGCTGTGGTGTTCCGGAGGAGAAGATTGAGGCGCTCTTTCAAAAATTCAGCCAGGCCGATAGTTCGACCACCAGGAAGTACGGAGGCACCGGATTGGGGCTGGCGATTTCCAAACAGCTCGCGGAACTGATGGGCGGCTCGATCGGAGCCCGCAGCAGCCCTGGCGAGGGATCCACGTTCTGGTTTACTCTGCCGCTGGAACTCGATCCGCATACTCAAGCCGCGCCTGCTCCCGTCGGCGGCCTGGGAGGGTTGCGGGCGTTGATCGCGGATGACAACGAAGTGAATCGCCGTGTGCTTCACGAACAGCTCGTCAGTTGGGGAATGCGGAGCGAGAGTGTCAGTTCCGGCGGCCAGGTACTCGACGCCCTTCGCGCGGCCAAGCAATGGGGTGACGCCTACCACTTCGTACTCCTGGACTACCAAATGCCGGGAATGGACGGCGTCGAGGTGGCTGGAGCGATCAAGGCGGATCCGGCCATTCGGGATACCTTGGTTGTAATGCTGACGTCCATCGGCCACTGGAGTGAGCTACGCACCGAGGGCGCCCGCGTAGATGCGTCCCTGGTCAAACCGGTGCGTGAGTCGCACCTGTTGAATGCGCTTGCCACTACATGGTCCAAGAAGCTGGAAGGCGCACACGTAGGGCGTTCCACCCTGGCGCGCGAAGCTGTGCATGTGGACTCTAAGTTGGCCGGCGAATTCAGCAGCCTGGCTGTCCGAGTTCTGGTTGCGGAAGACAATCTCGTCAATCGGAAGGTTGCAACCCTGATGTTAGGAAAGCTGGGGATCCGGCCGGACGTGGCGGCGAACGGCCGCGAGGCCATTGAGATGTTCGAAATAACGCCCTATGACCTGATCTTCATGGACTGTCAGATGCCCGAACTGGATGGCTACGCGGCTACCCGGAAGATTCGGAGCCTGCAACGGGGCGGACACCGGGTCACAATTATTGCCATGACCGCAGAAGCGATGGAGGGTTCCCGGGAAGTGTGCCTCGAAGCGGGCATGGATGACTACATCTCGAAACCAGTCAAGCGGAACGAAATATGTGAAGCTCTACGGAAATGGCTTGCCCCAGAGGGAGTTGAAGACGAATCCGCCGGTTTACCGGCGCCAGCCCTGGC
>Ga0209847_1000213_pt1 | contig 25032 bp, 22 predicted proteins | sample OrgsoiDNA_201060_FD_185808 | JGI IMG/M metagenome (GOLD analysis project Ga0209847, IMG submission 185808) | Permafrost soil microbial communities from the Arctic, to analyse light accelerated degradation of dissolved organic matter (DOM) -... | ecosystem: Environmental > Terrestrial > Soil >... | reverse complement strand
CGCGGGTACTTGAGCGAATGCCGTACCAATGGCAAATGTAGTCGCTACAACGACCACAGAAATGAGTTTTCTCATTTTTATCTATCCTTTGGAAAGCATTTTTCGAGGGGCAGAAACAACTTTGAATGCTAGGCCCATTGTGTACTACGTACGCAGGATTAGACTCATTGAGGTCGAGTAGCGCTCACTGCCCCAGCGCCTGTTTGACTGCATCTTGGGCAAGCTGTTCAACGCTGCTAAGAAGAAGCATCAGCAACAGTTTTGGCGTCCGGCAAATACATCACCGCCATGGGGCTGGATGGGTGCGTCGGCCAAGCTCTGATTGACGCCAAGCAATCGGGCCGTGACTCGTGCGTCGCCATTAAGGCTGTCATTTCCTGGGACGCCTTTGCCGAGCAAGTCATCGAGGGGTGGTTGGCGCTGATCCCTGCGTTGTCTCATACCCTGTTAAAAGACGGTGAGATAAATCTATGCCTTCGAAGCTGAATGTCTGCTTTTGGCCCAGAGTGTGTAAAAACGCTTCGCCAAAATTGAAGTGTGCGCGTCTACGTTAAATCTGAAATTTATCGGCACGTCAGCAGATGTGGATTTCGCGTAGGAGCGCGATTTTCAGTCCGGTTTTGAGTACCTGTCGCGCTCAAAAACGTTTTTACACAGCCTCGGCCGAAAGCCGCCCGTCATGAACGCCGACGTTCGACCCCATAAGCCGGTGCGTCGCCATGGAAGCTGCGCTAACGCTTTTAATCCGTCATCCCGTCACGGAGTCATAGCGTTAGCGCGTAGCAGATCTCAGAAATACACCAGCGCTTCCACAGTTCCGGTCAGTTGGTTACGCGCATCACCGTTACCAAACGGGCGAGCATCGTCGCGGCCATTGAACCAGTCGTAGCGTAGCTCCGGACGCAGCGACAGGTACTTGTTGAAGTCGTAGCGCAGGCCCGTTGTCAGCGCATTGAACGCGCCTCGTGACGTGGAGGAGGGGAACAGAATGTAGCCGTCCGGATCGTCGAAATGCTCGGCCCGCACGGAGAACGCCAAGTCTTTGCGTTGCTGGTAGGTCAACACCACGTTGGCGCCCCACCAGTGCGCCCCATCAAAACCGGGACCGGTGACGATGTCCACGGTCGAGGCTTTGCCGTCGCCCGCTTGACGGCCGTAGACCATTTCCCCGCCCATTGACCACTTTTCATCGAATCGATGCCAGCCATTGAGCGAGTGCTGCTGCTTGAACTGGCCGTCGCTGGAAATCAGCCGACCGCGAGGTGTTTGTATGTCGTTGCGGCTGTCGTTTTGTGAATCACCGACGAGAAATTCATAGTCGATCCAGGTGTTCATGTCGGGCGTGCGCCAGCGTAGTGCTCCCAGCAATGCCTTGCTGTCGTTGTTGTCGCGCAGATTGCCTTGGCCCTGAATCACGCCTAACTCGGCACCGAGCAACATGCTTGAGTTATTGACTAGACGTTTGCCCAGCAGGAACCCGGAAACCGCTCCGGACTCGGTCATAAAGGCATAGGTGCGGCTGGCAAACGGGTTGCGCGCGGCACGGATGTTGGGTGGGATTTCGTAGCCGAGCCCTGGGCCAAAGATGCCGGCGATTGCGGTAAAGCCGCCGGCATAAGGTAGGTAGGCCGTGGCGGCGATGTTGGGCACGGCGAGGAAGTTTTGCTTGTCGCGTCGGGCCTTGTCCGCATCGTCGTCGCCCGGAGAGTTTATTCCCCAGTGCATGTCCCAGCCGTAGGTACGGGCCTGCTGCGCATTGCGACCGTAGGCGGTCTCGAGCGTGAAGCCGAAAGAGGCTTCAGTGGGGGCCGGGCCCGGTAAGGGCGTGATACGCGGGATGAAATTGGCCTTCAACGCTTTGTCGGCAAACAGGTGAAGGGTGCCGAGTTCAAAGCCTTCGTCGCCGAATCCGGCCACGGGGGTGTTGGTCTGTCCGGACTCGCGATCCTCATGGGATGAGTTGTTGTTGCGAGAGTAACCGGCGTCCACCAGGCCGGACACCTTGATGCCATAGTCGCGCTCCAGCGAGTCACCGAACAGGCCGCGAAATACAGTGCCTTCTCCGACGTCGGCAGGTTCGCCCGCCAGGCAATGACCCGTGGCGAGGACGAACAGAACCGCACCAAACGATTTGACGTTGATGTTCTTCATGAGTTTTCTCTTGTTTTTATTAGGGGTGGCTACCTACAGGCCGCTTCGTAAAGCTCTTATTGGGTGACCGGTACAGCCGTTGTTCGATTCAGGCGCCAGAAGCCGATGATGCCGATGGCCGCGATGCTGGCGGGAACGGCTGCGGCCACCAGCAGGTCACTCGTCGACCACTGCAGATGCAGCAGAGTGGCGCCGATGAAAGGACCGCAAATGCCCCCCAGGCGACCGAGTCCCAGCGTCCAGCCAGTACCGGTGGCGCGCAGAGCAGTCGGATAAAAGGTAGAGGTCATGGCGTTCAGTGCCGCTTGGCCGCCGAGGATGCCGAAGCCGGCGACCGCAGTGGTCACGTAAGCCAGATTGATCGAGGTGTAGTACTGACTGAACAGAACGATGGCCACGGCAGAGACGATGAAGGTGGGAACCAACACGGCGCCGAAGCCGCGTCGGTCGACAAACCAGCCGAGTAGCCAACCGCCCGCAAGTCCACCCAGCCACATGGAGGTCCCCGCCAACACCGCTTGCGACGGCGTATGGCCGGCACCACTCATCAGCACCGGAGTCCAGGAAGCGAGGAAGTATACGCAGAGCATATTCATGAAGTTGATCAGCCACAGCAGCAACGTGCCGGGCAGTTTGCCGTCCGCAAACAGGTGAGTGAGCGAGAGGCCTTTTTTACGCGGCTCTGCAATTACCAGGATCGTCTGTTCGTTGATCTGCAGGCCAGGTTCAATACGCATGAGGATGGCCCGCACGCGGTCGAGTTGGCGTCCGCGCAGAACGCACCACTGCAGCGATTCGGGGAGTGCGAAGAACATCAGCACACCCACACACAGTGGGGCGACGGCACCCAAATAGAAAACCGCTTGCCAGCCATACTGCGGAATCAGTGCGGCAGCGAGGGCGCCGCCGACCAGACCTCCCACGACCATTCCCGATGACACCAGAGTCAACAGCATCACACGGTTGTGCCGGGGGGCATATTCCGTCACCAGGGTGGCGACGTTAGGCACGATTGCACCCATGGCGATCCCGGTAAGAAAGCGCAGTGCCAATAGTCCGTCCACCGTCGTGGTGTGAGCGGTGAAGTACATCAGAAACGTCATCACTGACGAGGCGGTCACCAATACTGGCCGGCGACCGATACGGTCGGCTATCGAACCCAAAGCAAGCGAACCTATCAACATGCCTAGCATGCTGATGCTGAACACCGGCCCCAGGTTGGCTTTGGGAATGCCCCATTCAGTGATGAGGCTGGGCGCGGCATAAGCCATGGCTTGAATGTCGAACCCATCGACGACCATGCACAGGAAGCACTGTACGAGCACAAGCACCTGAAAGGCGCCCAAGCGACTCCTTTCGACGATCGCGCAGATGTCGAGTTGATTGTTCACGAGTGAATACCTCTGTTGTAATTATTTTCGGTAGTGGTGCTGTTCGGGACGCAGGGTCAAAGCGGTTGTTGGCTGCGAGAAAATCTCTGTTGTGAAGTGGGCGATAGCGGGTTATCAGTCAGCGAGCCACGCGCTGGCCTCGGCCCGCATGGTCAGTTCAAGGTCGCTGCCGCGGGTGGCGAATACCCGATTGAGCGGGAAGCCGCTTTTTTCCAGAAGGTAGGCAAGCGGCGCGTACTCGCGCGGGTAGCGCGCCACGGTTTCACGATCAATCTCAATCAGGCCTTGGGGGAAGGTGAAGCCGCCCATGTCATAGATGCTCTGGCGCTTGACCAGCTTCCACAGACCTCGGCGTTTCTCGACAAGGTCGTAGAAACGGTTGTGCACGCTGCAACCCAGATCCAACCGGACGTTTTCGCCAACAATTACCGCGTTGGTTTCAACGATGGCCTTGCTGCCATTGATGGTGACCACTGGCGTGCCGATCAGGTGTTTGGTACGCAAGTCGGACTTGCCCATGCGCTTTGAACCTTCGACGAACTCGGCAAACGGTCCTTCAAACCAAGTGACTTCTATCGTCCCGTCGGGGTGGGCAAGGTTGGACAGTTGATCCCATTGGCCTAAATCGCGATGGATCCAGCCGGTAATCAGGTCGGTAATTTGGAGACGGTCTTCCAGGTAAGTCTGCATGCGGTGTCCTTGGCGGGCGGTGGGGTATTGATGTCAGCATCTTCCCCTGGACAGACAACTTCAAATAGATTGATATGAACGATCGATCACTATTTATGATGGGTAAAGGCACTTATGGATTTGCGTCATTTGCGTTATTTCCTTGCTGTCGCAGATGAAGGCCATTTCGGCCGGGCAGCTCAGCGTCTGCACATTGTTCAGTCCGCGTTGAGCATGCAGATCCGCGCCCTGGAGGAGGAACTCGGTGGTCCTTTGTTCCTTCGTACGAGTCGTCGCGTAGAACTCACGGAGGCCGGTGTGTTGTTGCGTGCCGAAGCACAGCGCACCCTCGATCAGGCGGCGCATGCCCAGCGCGTGGTGCAGCGTTCGCTACGTGGAGAGATGGGCAGCGTGCGAATCGGCTTCGCAGGCAACGCTGTGTTCAGCGGCCGGTTGATGGCTGACGTTCGTGCCTTTCGCGCGGCTTATCCGGACGCGGAAGTCATCCTCCGCGAGCTGGCGCCGCAGCTACAGGTCGAAGCCATTCAGAGCGGTCAATTGGACTTGGGTTATGCGCCGAGTCACGGCGGTCAGGCCCTCGACAGCGCCTTGTTATTCGAGCGCATCGGCACTTGGCCCTTAGTGGTTGCATTACCCGAAGACCACCCGTTGGCGAAGCAGCCAACGTTGCGCGTGCCAATGCTGGGCGCGGAGTCGTTGATCATTTATGCCGCTCACGGCGCAGATGAATACATGCTGGCCGGGCTGCGCAAGGTATTGGGGCGCGAGCCGAAGGTTCAACGGACCACCAGCACGTTAAGCGTGCTCGCGCTGGTTGCTTCCGGCATGGGGGTTGCGATGGTGCCTGCGCCGTTGATGCAGGTCAGCATTCCGGGCCTGACCTACCGAACATTCGACGACGTAGAACCTCACACCGACTTGCTACTCATCAGCCGCGCCAACGAAACCGGCGGTGCGGTGCGCGCATTTCTGAGGGTTGCACATCAAGGCACAGTGGCACCAGCAATGTTGTGATTGTTGGCGCGGGGGCAATGAAGCTGGCTCGCCGTCGACCCTCCCGGCCTCAAGCCGCGTTCAACTTGCCGTATTGGCCAGAGAAGAACAGTAGCGGCCGCGCCTGTTCTGCTTCAACAAGTTCGACCACCTCAGCGATATACAGTTGGTGGTCGCCAGCCGCATGGATCTGGACCACCCGAGCAACAATGTGGGCCAGGCTGCCCTCGATGATTGGCACGCCCTGAACCTTGTTCATGGCCACGTTCAATCCCTCGACGGCACGCCCGGCAAAGTGGCCGCTAAGGTGCTCCTGTTGTTCGGTCAAAAAGTTCACGCCGTAACAGTCGCCTTGCTTAATGTGGTTGCAAAAGCGTGACTCGTTCTTGATCGACACCAGGATCAGTTGCGGCTCCAGCGACACCGACAGGAACGCATTGGCCGTCATACCCGCCGGTTGGTTTTCCCGTTCGTAGGTCACCACTGTTACACCCGTGGCAAAGCGGCCCATCACGCGGCGAAACTTGGCAGCGTCATTGTGTGCATTATTCATTGTCATTCTCCATTAGTTTGCCGAGCGGCCAGTGCGTGTGGCCGCTGCCTGAATCGTGCATTTACACCAGAGGTGTATTGGCCTCTTTGCCACACAGGATTCGCCCAAACAGTTCCAGGTTGGTGGAGGTGCACACCACACCGTGCAGATTGGCCACTCTGGCGTCGCGCCACAGGCGGTTGAACGGGTTGGAAGTACCCGCCAGCGAACCGCCGCTGGCTGTGGCCAGCAGATCGACGCCTTCCCAGATCAACTGGCTGGCATAACCGGTGTCGCGACGGATGCGCGCGCGGGTTTGTCGGTCCATAGACGAGCCGCGAGCGGCATAGGTGTCGATTTCGTCCACGCAGCGCTCCACCACCAGCCGTGCAGCATCGAACTTGGCCGAGGCTTCACCGACCTGCAGGTGGGTCACTGCAGCTTCGTCCTGTTGGCTGTACCAGGTGTACTGAATGCCGCGGCCGGGCAGTTTGGTGAGAAAAGTTTCCAGTGCTGCCTTGGCGATGCCCAAGGCCGGAAACACCAGGATGATGGCCAGCAGCGGGATGAACGCTCCACGATAAAGCGCTTCACCTTGCAGGTGTGTGGACGCGTAATCGCCGGCGATTGCTTTGGATACCGAAGCGATGCGCTCATCGGGTACAAACAGATTTTTTACCGACACCGAGGTACTGCCGCTACCGCGTAGTGCCATGGTGTCCCAATCGTGCAACAGGGTGATGTCCTGGATCGGGATGAGCGCCAGCCCCTGGTCCACGGTTTCACCTGCTTCGTTGACGATCGGAATCCCCAGCAGGTCCCACTGTGCGTGGTACACGCCGCTGTTGAATCCCCACAGGCCTTCTTCGATGAGGATACCGCCTGCCTGGCGCTTGACCTTGGCTTTGCGTGGCGACAGCACACCACTGCTGCGCACCTTGCCGCCGCTGGCGAAGATGGGGTCGCTGACCGCTTTGGGATATAGGGTTGCGACCATCCAGTTACAAATATTGATCAGCGCGCAGGCCCAGCCGGCCGAGGCATCTCCACGGCCGATTTCGCTGACCACTTCCATGTAGGTTCTGACGCTGGTTTGCAGGCCGCCATGCTGGCGTGGAATCATCAGGTCGAAGGCGCCGATGGCGTCGAGGTCGGCCACAGTGTTTTCGGGCAGACGGGCCAGTTCATCGACTTCACGGGTACGCGAACGCAAGGTCTCGACCAAACCGCTGGCGCGGGCAATAAGATCGCTGCTATCGATGTGGGCATTGACAACCGCATTGTGGAGGACGGAATTCATGGCTTTTCCTGTTATTGGGATTGTTTGGATGAGCATGTGACACAATAGTGACGAATCCGTCACGGTGACGAATTTGATACTAATTAAAATATATTTTTAACGTCAAGATATATATTCATCTAGGCGAGTGGGCGATTTGATGCAAAAAGGCATAACGCAAATGGAAAGTCCGGCCCCAGTGAGAGCGGACATGGACGCACCGCCGGATCACCGAACCGTGACCGCTCGGCGCAAACGTGATGCGATGCGCGCTCGAATACTCTCGGCGACCATGGACTTGCTAGCCGACCCTGCGAAGGTTTCGGTCAGCATCGAGGATGTTGCCCGGGTGGCGCAGATTTCCCGAGGAGCGTTCTACAAACACTTTGCTTCACTGGAGGAGGCATTGGCTGCCATAGGCCAGGAAGCCACCGACGGCATGACCCTGCACATCCTGCCCGTGTATGACGTGCTGACTCATCCGTTGGAGCGCATCAGCACGGCGATGCGGCTTTTTCTGCTTCGTGCGCATACCGACCGTCGCTGGGCGGCGTTTTTCCTGAGGGCCGAGTTAGTGCAGCACGAGTCGATCCTGCTGAAGTACGTATTCGCCGACCTGGAGGCGGGGCGAGACGCGGGCTTGCTTGAACTGCCCTCGATGCAGGCAGGCGTCGATGCTCTGATCGGCGCGACGCTGGAAGGGGTTCGTAGCATGACCCTGCGCAAGGTGGACGACCCGGAGGTCTACATCGACGCGGTCATTTTGATGGTGCTGCGCGGTTTCGGTGTGGCGAACGCCCAGGCGCAGGAGGCCGTGGCGTTTTCAAAGGCCTACCTGCAGGCGGGAGTGGCATCGGCTGCGGGTGAGCCGGCGAGCCCCCCCACTGATTCGCCTTGATTTGAACGGCAACCTCAATCGTGCCAGCAGCGATACCAACCGTTGTTCTCGGTGATTTGTAGCCTGGTCTGATACAACTCCGACAAGTTTTTACTCGTCAGAATGTCGGGTTTTGGGCCGTCAGCAATAATTTGTCCTCGGTTGATTAGCACCACGCGGTCGATTTCGGGAATGATCTCGTCAACGTGGTGAGTAGTGATGATCAATGATCGGTCCTCACTGCAAAAGCTGCGCAATAGCGTCAGCATGGCCAGGCTGGCGCCCATGTCCAGGCCATTAGCGGGCTCATCGAAAATCAACGCCTCGGGATGATGAACAAGAGCTCGGGCCAGCAGGAGACGCCGCCTCTGGCCGGTGGACAGGCGTTGAAACATGCAGGCCTCATCCTGCGCAACCCCGAGTTTTATCATCATCGACCGCGCCTGATCGATCTGGATATTCGTCGGTTGAAAGTGTTCATGACTGCCAATGGCACCGTAAAACCCGGAAACGACAACCTCTAATGCCGTGGTATAGGGCGTGTAGTTTTCTTGCAGGTCGTGCGAAACAAAGCCGATCCTGTCCCGCAACTGCCAAAGATGAATCGTTTCGCTGTCAAAGAGCTTCAGGTAGCTGTCTTCCTGCGCAACGGGATACAGCTCCCGGTTTATCAGTTTAAGCAGGGTGCTTTTACCCGCGCCGTTGGGGCCCAGGATTGCCACGCGCTCGTGCGGCTCAATCTTCAACGACAACCGATTGAGCACCCGTGTCTGTTGCTGGTACGCGGTGACTTGGTGGAATTCGATCATGTATAAAACCTCGCGCAAAGAATGCTGAACGCCCGAGTTAGAGGCGAAACCTGTTGATGTGTCCGCGCAGGCCCGTGGCCAGGAGCGACAGTTCTTTGCTGGTCGAATGAATCTGTACCGCGCCCGCCGAGGTTTGCACCGACAGATCACGAATGCTGATCAAGCTACGGTCAATTTCCCGAGAGACCTGGGCTTGCTGCTCGGACGCGGTGGCGATGACGATGTTCATTTGACTGATTGACTCGACTGCAATGGTTACCTGTTGCAACGCCGAATCCGCCTCTTGAGCAAGGCCTAAGGTTGAGTTGACACGATCCGTGCTCAGTTGCATGGACGACAATGTGTGCGCCGCCACGCCGCTTAGCTCGCTGACCATTTGTTCAATCTCACCCGTAGATTGTTGCGTCCGAAAAGCTAATGCCCGCACTTCCTCGGCGACGACAGCAAAACCACGACCTGCTTCCCCCGCCCGGGCGGCTTCAATGGCCGCATTCAGCGCGAGGAGGTTAGTCTGCTCGGCAATAGACCGTATTACCTCAAGCACCCGGTTAATGCCGGATACGCTGCTTGCAAGTGCCTCTACGCGATCTGCGGTAATGGAAATGCGCTCTGCTAATACTGAGAGCGACTCAAGTGTTTCGCCGACCCGAGCTTTACCAGTTTGTGCCGCGACATCCGTGGTTCGAGAAGCGTGCGCCGTTGCCGATGCGGTTCGCGCCACTTCATCGACCGCAGCCGTCATTTCATTCACAGCCGTGGCGGCTTGCTCGATTTCCCTGTTCTGTTCCTGAAGCCCGCTCGTAGCGATCGCTATCACTGAATGAAACTGCTGCGAGGACGAAGCCAGCAGGGTGGAAGAGTCCGTTATGCACAGAACGGTGTCGTGAAGATTGCCCTGCATGGCCCTCAATGCTCGAAGCAATAAGGCTGGCTCGTCGTTCCCCGTATCGTCGATTGAAGAGGTCAAATCACCTTGCGCAATGTTCTCCGCTACCCTAAGAGCGTCGAGCAGAGGCTGGTTAATACTTCTGGTGTAGAGCGTAGCCAACAGTACCGTCAGCAGGGCGGCCAGTGCCATTGCCCCAATGACCCCGGTCACGACACGATCAAGTGTCTGCTGTTCGTTTTCAGCCGCCTGATGATAATGCTTCAGATAAAAATCCAGCAGTTGCCCCGAGCTGACGCCCAGTTCCATGGCAAATTTATCGATGGGGCCGTTCAGTATCTCAATAGCCGATGCCGTTTGCCCTCCTGCTGCGAGCCGAATGACTTCGAGTCGCTCATGACTGAAAGCCTTGTAGGCTTGAAGGTAGCGTTCGAACATTTCCTGCTCCGACTTTTCGTGCAGGTGCGCGGTAAAATCATCTTGCTGCTGTCGAACGCTTTCGAGCACTTGCTTCAACGCAGTCTGATTGGCGGCCAAGGCAACGCGATCCTGTAGAACAACCATCCTGAAGGTCATTATTCCGGCTCGATCCTCCGTTGTGTTCAACGCGGCAAGCCGGATGATTGCGGGGACCCAGATCTCTCTGATGGCTTCGGACTGCACGCTCATTTGTTTGACCATACTCAACGAGAACAGGCCAAGCAGCAGGACGACCAGGCCAATCAAGCCAAAGCCGAAAATCGAGCGCGGTGCCAACTTCATTTTTCTGAAAAACAACGGATTTCTCCTCAAAGAAGGGGATCGCAGCGTGCGTATTGATGGACGCTTTGTTTTTTTGCCGCTGTCTTAGCGAACATCAGATGAGACGGCGCCGGCTTGTGGCCGGCGCCTTACTTCGATGAAACGCTCAAGGGATAAATCAGCGCCGGACGATCGTGGCGCCTGGCGCTGGCACGCTCATCGTGTGCGTGGCGCGGGAGAGTTGTTCTTGCGAACAAACAATCCCATTCCGACTTCCTGTCGCTCTCCGGGTGGAGAGTGAATTTTGTTAAACGCTGTCGATGCCTTCGACCCCAGGCTCGGCCACTCTGGCGGGTGCGGTTTCACGTAAACAGGTCGCGACCAGCAACCCGACCACCACCGCGCCGAGTGCCAGATACATCGTGTTCTCGATTCCGTGATGCTGTGCGATATAACCCGCGATAGCCGGCGCGACACCGCCGCCAAAAATCTCACCAATGCCCACCACCAACCCGGTTGCGGTAGACGTCAGCGCGGCCGGCACCGATTCACTGGTGAGTGGCCCGACCGTCATGCAGATCATGCTGAAGTTGAAGAAAATCGTCAGAAACAGTAGCGCGAATAACTTGACCGGTTCGGCACCAGTGCCCATCAGCAACCAAAGAAATGCGCCGGTGGCGACGAACGAAATGAGCACCACCGGTTTACGGCCGATGCGGTCTGACACGGCTGGCATGATCAATTGCCCGAGAAAACCACCCAGCCCGATGGCCGACATGACGAAGCCCATCTGCTGTACTTCCAGGTGCAAATAGTCCATCAAGTAGTTAGGCATCATCACGCTGATCACGAATAGGCAGGTCAGCATGCAGAACATGCCGACGATGTTCAGCAGCACGTTGCGATAGCGCAGGGCATCCAGCCAGCTCGGGTGGCCCACTGCGGCACTGGCTTCGGCTTTTTTCGCAGTGGCTGCGCGCGTTTCCCGCAAGTAACGGTACATCGCCAATGCCAGCAGGAAACCCGGCAGCGAAACGATTGCGAACACCCAGCGCCACGAAGGCACGACGAGTAACAGCTGTGTGGCGAGAATGGGCGCGAGACCCAGGCCGAGGATCGGGAAAAACGCCTGCTGAATGCCGATGTTCATCCCGCGCCGACGAGGATGCGATGACTCTGCCGTGGCCGCCAGGGCTGTTGGGGTGAACGCACCTTCGGAAATGCCCATGATCGCGCGGATCAGCATCAACCCGCCGATGCCGGTCGCCAAACCGGAAAGGCCTGCGAGCAGCGAAAACACCAGCACGGCTGGAATCAGCACTTTGCGTCGACCGATGCGATCGGACAGCCGCCCCATGAAAATCGAAGAAATGCCCCAGGCCAGGCCCAATATCGCGGTCACGTTGCCCAGATCCTGATAGTTCAGGCCCAGGTCTTTCATCATTACCGGGAACAGCGGCAGGATGATGAACCGGTCCAGGCCCACGAGGCCGAAACCCAAGGCCAGCAGCGCTACCGCTTTGAACTCGTAACGCACATCCCACGCATGCTTATTGTTATTCATGGTTGTTACTCGGATGGAGTTGAGGGTTAGCGGCCGTACGCAAGCCCGGCCGCCAAGGGATTAGAAATAAAACAGTGCTTCAACCAGGCCGGTCAGCTGCGTGTTGTTGCGACCCGCGCCAAACGGGTGATCGTCGGCATTGCCATCGAACACGTCGTAACGCACTTCAGGGCGCAACGAGACGTACTTGTTCAGGTCATAGCGCAGGCCCGTAGTGAGGGCATTGAAACTGCCGCGAGCAGTCGAAACCGGCAGCAGGATGAACCCGTCGGGATCGGCAAAATGTTCGGCGCGCACCGAGTAGGAGAGGTCCGGGCGTTGCTGGTAGGTGAGCACCGCGTTGGCACCCCACCAATGGGCGCCATCGAAACCAGGACCGTTGATAATGTCGACGGTTGTGGCCTTTCCGTCGCCGTCCTGACGACCATAAACCAGTTCGGCGCCCATCGACCAGTTTGAGTCGAAACGATGCCAGCCGTTGAGCGAGTGTTGTTGTTTGAACTGACCTTGTGGTGACACCAGGCGCGACGTTGGAGCCTGCACATCGCTGAAGCTGTCGTTCTGTTCATCGCCGAGGATGAACTCATAGTCCACCCAGGTCTGCATGTCTGCAGTACGCCAACGCAAGGCCCCCATCACCGACTTCTGATCGTTGTTGTCGCGCAGGTTGTTCCAGCCCTGGACTACCCCCAGTTCGGCGCCGAGAATCGACGATTCGCCGTTGTACAATCGCGTACCGAGCAGCACGCCACTTACGGTTCCCGGCTCGCTGACGAAGGCGTAGCTCTTGCTGGCAAACGGGTTACGAGCAGCGCGAATGTTGGGCGGGATTTCATAGCCCATCGCCGGGCCGAAGACCCCGGCCATGGCGGTGATTCCAGGGCCGTAAGGCAGGTAAGCAGTGGCGGCGATGTTGGGAATGGCAAGGAATTTCTGCTTGTCGCGCTGGGCCTTGGCGAGGTTGTCGTCACCAGGAGAATTAACGTCCCAGTGCATGTCCCAACCCGTGGTACGGGCGAACTGGGCATTACGCCCGTAGTTCATTTCGAAGGTGAAACCGAAGGAGGCTTCGCTCGGCGCAGGACCTGGCAACGGCGTGATACGTGGCACCATGGTGCCCTTCAGTTGCTTGTCGACGAAAAGATGCAAGCTACCCCATTCCAGCCCCTCGTCGGCGAAACCAACCACTGGGAGATTGCTCAAACCGTCCTGACGCTCATCGTGTGTCGAGCGATTATTGCGAGAGTAAGCGGCGTCAAAAAGGCCTGAGACCTGAATCCCGTAATCCTTTTCCAGCGTGTCTCCAAACAGGCTGCGAAACAGTGTGCCTTCACCCGTTTCAGGGGATTCGGCTGCGTGTGTGTTGAGCGTTGCGAAGGCGGCCAGAACCGCACCAAGCGTTTTCACCTTGATGTTGATCATTTTCTGTCTCTTGTTTTTTTTGTCAGAGTTTTAGAGGGCGGGGCGTCCATGCCACCGGAAAGTCGTGTCAGGCGTGGCGGGCCTTTCCACCATTAACGACGTGGGGTTGGCTGCTTTGTTGCAATTGCTCGCGCAGGGAGTTGAGCAATTTGGGTAACGCAGACAGCTCTGCAACGCCGCCATAGCAGTAGTAGTCGGGACGCACGATAAGGGCTTTGAGTCCGGCCTCGGCCATGAAGCGCAGGTATTTGCCAGAGACGTCGCGATAGATGCCTTTGCTGCTGTCAGCCGTTTCTGCGAGTCGAACGACTTTCAGATCGTAGTCATGGATGAAGCTCTGCTGTTCAGGCGTGAGCGATGCCAGGGGATCCTGGTCACCTCGGACAAGCAGATGGAAACCACGTCCAATAACTTCGTCATAGCGGCTGACCTTGCCACCGATTTCGATCGAGCCGTGAACCCCGAGAATGCCGCGCAATTGGCCATCCTTCTGCAGTAGACCATCGGTTAAACCCGGGAACGGCGGCAGTGGTGCGACGTTGCCGCTCAAATAGGCTGCATCGCGCTCGGCGGCCTTCACCGGGTCCGATACGCAAACGACTTTACCCATGGCCATGGACGCTTCGATCACGGCGCGGATCTGCGGTTTGCGCTCCAGTGTGTAGCTGTCCAACAGGCTGTCGTCAGCCAAACCGCGCAGCAGCAAATCGAGACGCCAGGACAGGTTCCATGCGTCCCGGATCCCCGAGCACATGCCTTGGCCCATGAACGGTGGCATCACGTGGGCCGCGTCGCCGGCCAGCATTATCCGACCGCTGTGCCAGTTCGAGGCAATGCGTGAACGGAACTGATAGACCGCGTGGCGCACCAGGTCAGCAGTGTCCGGCGTCACCCAACGCGACAGCAGCGACCAGACCTTGTCGGTGTCTTGCAAGTCTTCGATGGTTTCATGGGGCAGGCGCATGAATTCCCAGCGGCGATAACCGGGGCCCCCAGGGACCATGGTGGTCGGTCGTTCGGGGTTGCACCATTGGCCGATGTCCGGCACATCCAGTTGCACACCGGGCTTGGGTTGCAAGTCGACCACCAGCCAGTCTTCCTGAAAGCCCAGATCCTGCCATTCAACGCCCAGCGACTGGCGCACGAAGCTATTGGCACCGTCGGCACCGATCACATAACGAGCCCGTACACTTTGCTGCTCTTCACTGAGTGAAAACTTGCCGCCTTCGCGAATGATCCGATTGAGGACCATGTCGCAGCCTTGGGTGTCTTGTTGCAGCGCAGTCGCTTCCCAGCCTTGATGGACCTGCACGTTGCCGATGCTTTTGGCTTTGCGGTCCAGTGCGGCTTCCAGCGATGGCTGATTGAACAGGTAACCGAACGGCCCGTCACTGATGGATTCAGCCGACCAATCGATCTCTACCAGGACTTTCCAGTCAGCGTTGAACCACTGGTAGCGTGCCGATGGCTGGGAGATTTTCGCCAGTTCTTCGCCAAGGCCCATGGAGAGGAAAATTCGGCGAATCTCATGGTCGTAAAATACTGCCCGCGGGAGCGGGTAAAGCGCTGGCCAGCGTTCGAAGACGGCGACTGAATAACCCATTTGGCCCAATAGAATGGCCAGGGTCTGGCCGACGGGGCCGTAACCGGCAATGGCGACATCGACTGTAGTGTGCTGGTTCATGATCTGTGCCTCGTGTACTTCGCAATGATTTCCGGACATGGCCGGGCCTGTTGCGCGAACCAGGGAGGCTCGCGCAATGCAGGAATTCCAGTTTTTTAAAACAATAAGCGGCAGGCGACTCAGGCAGGTGCCGGGGTGTCCGCTTCAGTGTTGAAAATGAAGTTATCCGGCACGTCCGGGCCCCAGAGGTACAGTGAGTTTTCCGGGGGATAATCGCCGGCAGGCCATTCGCTGCCTTCGGAGATGTAGTCCATGTCTGCCGAGTACTCGCAGAACGAACCCCATGGATCCTGCACGTAATGAAAGTAGTTAGAACCCAGGCAATGACGACCCGTGCCCCAACCTTTCACGTGTCCCGCCGCCGCCATCTGCGAAGCGCCTGCACCGACTTCATCAATGCTGTCGACTTCCCACGCAGCGTGGTGCCAGCCCTTGGCGCTGCTCTTGGCGAACGCCACCAGATGATGGTCGCAACCGTGGGCGGCATGACTGAAGGCGATAATGTCCATCGACTTGTCGGAGAGCTTCAAGCCCAGGGCCTGTTGGTAAAAGTGCAGCGCGCCAAGCACATCGGGGGTAAACAACAGGACATGGGACAAGCGGCGAGGGCGGACCTGCGCCATGGCGTCGCGGGTCGTCGCGCCGCGGCTGTTGGACGGGGTGATGCTGTTGTGGTGGTCGGACTTTTGATCGGGCATGGTTTTTTCGCCGACCTTCACGTGCAACAGGTTGCCGTCCGGGTCGCGAAACCACATTCCGGCTTCGGGACGATCTTCGAACAGCCCGCCAGCGGTTTCGATCTGCTGGCGCAACGCAGCGTAATCCTGCTCGTAGCAGTTGAAACTCAGATAAGCGAGGGACTTGGAGGCCGCAGGGAAAATTTTTGCCCAGACATGGCCGTCAGTTGCTCGCAACAGAAGCTGGTTCTGTTCACGGAGAACGTCGAGGCCGAAGCTTTCGAAGAACTGGCAGGCTTCGTCCAAAGACGGGACGTTCAGCGCGTAATGATCGATTGAATGCACACCATGGGACACGCTCATGATTGCCTCCATTTAATTATTCTTGTAGTGGGGCGCAGGGGCGAGGTCGGCCCTGCGCCGAGTTCGAAGCTGAGTCTGTTATCAGACTTCGTCGACAACCGGGTTGACCAGTTTGCCGATGCCCTCGATCGATACTTCGACCACATCGCCCGCTTTCAGATAAATCTTGGGATTCATGCCAAAACCAACGCCAGCTGGGGTGCCGCTGACAATCACGTCGCCTGCTTCGAGCGTGACCGCTTCACTCAGCGTAGAGATGATGGTAGCGACGTCGAAGAGCATGTCTTTGGTGTTGGCTGATTGTACAACCTTGCCGTTGACGCGTGTCTCAAGCAACAAACCCTTGCCACCCGCTGGCAACTCATCGGCAGTCACTAGCACCGGCCCGAACGCACCTGTGTCATCGAAGTTTTTACCGACGGTCCACTGCGGCGAGATGAACTGGTAATCGCGTACCGAGCCTTCGTTGAACAGCGCATAACCGGCGACGTGATCGAGTGCGTCTTCCTTGCGGATATGACGGCCGCCGCTTTTCAGAACCACAGCCATTTCACCTTCGTAGTCGAGGGTGTCGGAGATGCGCGGACGAATCAGCGGTTTGTTATGGGCTGTCAGGCTGGAGTTCCAGCGAGGGAACAGGGTGGGGTAGGTCGGTTGAGCGTAAGGGGACTCTTTGGTGTGATCGGCGTAGTTCAGGCCGACGCAAACGATTTTGGTCGGACGCTCCATCAATGGCAGGTAAGCGTCTTCGGCGATTTCGACGATAGCGCCATTGGCACCTTGGGCATGAGTGGTCAGATCGACACCTCGCGCCAACAACGACTCAAGCGTTTCGGTTCCAAGTACGCGTACGCCGTCGGCAGTGACGACACCCAGAACAGGTTGACCTTGATTGAGGAAGCGGACGTAGCGCATGACAGGTTTCTCTTGTTGATTTGATGGGTGTCGGTGGTGAAGGGCAGTACCGACTGCGTGTTCACAAAGCTAGAGGCAAAAAAATATATAGTCAACAAGAAAATATATATTTCAGATAATGTGAGAAATTATTCATCCTGTGTATGATTCGTGCAGACAAGCGAAAAATGGAGTCGACCTTGAATTCCCCTATGATCAACTGGCAATCGGCCGAGCCCACCGAAAAGCGCACCATGGCTTCGCAGCTGGAAGAACGGATTCGCCAGGACATTATCAATGGCCGATTGGCTCCGGGCAGTCGCCTGCGTCTCAAGGAATTGTCCGAAGCTTACGACGTCGGTGTGATTCCGCTGCGTGAAGCTTTGTCGCGCCTGGCCAGCAGTGGCTTCGTATCTGCCGCCGATCAGAAAGGTTTCAGTGTCGGCCGTATCTCTGCAGCAGAAATCGCCGACATCACAGCTGCGCGATTGCACATCGAATGCAAGGCGCTTGCCGATTCGATTCGTCAGGGTGATGTGGAGTGGGAGAGTCGTGTTCTTGCCGCTCACCATCGACTGGATCGCCTGACCATCGTCGAAGGCCCGGAGCGACTGCTAAAACCCGAGTGGGAAAAAGCTCACGAAGTATTCCATCAGGCGCTGATCTCCGGCTGCAATTCACCGACATTACTGCGGCTGTGCTCGTCACTGCGAGACCAGACAGCGCGCTATCGTTTTCTGTCGATGCACTATGCCGACAGCAGCGCACGTGATGTGCCGAACGAACACCGCCAGTTGATGGATGCTGCGCTGGCCAAAGACATCGGCAAGGCTTGCGAATTGCTGTCCAGCCACTACCAGACCACGACCGACTCGGTGCTCAAACACGCACTGCTGGGATAGCGATGTCGTTCTCTCGATCAAGTTTCGTTGCGAAGCCTGGTGCGCCGCAGGTTACGTAGATAAAACTAAATGACCGACATTGATCATTTGTGAGTGACCGCTTTTGGCCGATTGTTGCCTGTCGACTGACCGAAGTCGACCTACAACGGACGGTCAGCGATTGCCGGCTTCATGAGCGAGTTACAGCTGGTCTGTCGACGGAAGGGATGGCAAACAGATGCTCGGCGGCAAAGTCCACGAATACGCGGATTTTCGGTGAAAGATGGCGACTGGACGGCCACAACGCCCAGAACTGCCCTTGATTATCGCTGTGCCCGTCGAGCACCGTTTCCAGGCGCCCCTGGGCGATAGCTTCGCGCGCCAGGAAGTCCGGGACAAATGCGATACCGTGCCCATCCGCCACGGCCATCAGCATGGCTTCCATGTTGTTCAATGTCAGGGCGGTCGGCAGGCGCAACTGCGTGACCGTGGGGGCCGTCGACATACTCCAGTCCATTATTTTACCCGTCGTGACGAATCGGTAACGCAGGCACTCGTGGTGCTCGAGGTCACTGATGGTGACGGGCCGCCCCTTACGTTGCAGATAGTCAGGCGATGCGCACAGGACAAACTTAAAAGGCCCCAGCTTGCGGGCCATCAGCTTGGAATCGGCCTGCCCGCCGCTGCGAATCACCACGTCAAAGCCTTCATCAATCACATCCACCAACTGGTCGTTGAAGTCCAGTTCCAGTTCAATCTCCGGATAGGCTTTGCGGAACCGCGCCATATGGGGCAAGAGAAAGCGATAACCGATGGTGGGCAAGCTGACGCGTAATTTTCCACGGGGTTCCTGTATGGCATGTGAAAGCATCGCCCGGGCATCTTGAAGATCATCGAGGATCTTTCGGCAGCGCTCATAGAACAGTTGTCCCTCTGCTGTCAGGCTGACTTTGCGGGTGCTGCGGTGCAATAACCGCACATTCAGCGAGGCCTCGAGTTTGGCGACGTTTTTGCCCACGGCCGACGCAGAAATCCCCAACGTCCTGGCGGCGCTGATGAAACTGAGCGCCTCGGCGGTTTTTACGAATGAGATCACGCCACTAAGACTGTCCACTAATCGATTACATCCTTTTGGTTCACTATAAGTGGAATCAAAGCCCATTTATCTTCGATTGTATCCTAACTAGAGTGTGTGAACGATCGCGCGCCTCGGCCTGAACGGCACGGATACTTCATAGATAGGCAGGGAATGACTTAATGAACTCAGCTACCGAACCGCTGCCGGCCCATGGCCGGTACTCCATCTTGGCTGCAATTTGCCTGGCAGCCTTGGTATTGCCCATGAGTTTTACCGGCGGGGCAGTGGCCACGCCGTTCATTGGTCAAACCTTTGATGCCCATCCCACGGAACTGGCCTGGATCACTAACGCCTTCATGCTCAGCTTCGGCAGCCTGCTGATGGCAGCCGGTACTCTCGCGGACCTGTACGGGCGTAAGCGTCTGTTCATGTGCGGCATGGCGTTGTTCGCGCTGGTGTCGATCTTGCTGGCGGCGGTTCCCGATATCATCTGGCTGGACCTGTTGCGTGGCGTGCAGGGCGTTGCCGCGGCTGCGGCCCTGGCCAGCGGCTCGGCGGCACTTGCGCAGGAGTTTGACGGACATGCCAGGACGCGTGCTTTTAGTCTTCTGGGCACCACTTTCGGGGTTGGCCTGGCCTTCGGTCCGTTGTTATCGGGATTGCTGATCGAGTACATGGGCTGGCGCGGTATTTTTCTTTGCACCGCCATGCTCGCCATCCTTTCCTTGATATTTGCCCTGCCGAAAATGCGCGAAAGCCGCGACCCGCAAGCACAACGTCTGGATACGCTCGGCGTGCTGACGTTTTCCGGCTTGCTGGTCACCTTCACCACGGCGGTGATTCTGGCACCTGAGCAGGGCTGGGGCTCGCCGGTCATCCATGCACTGTTTGGAGCGGCGGCGGTCTTTTTGTTGCTGTTCATCATTGTTGAAAATCGGGCGAAACATCCGATGCTGGACCTGGGGCTATTTCTGTTTCCGCGCTTTGTCGGTGTGCAGATCCTGCCGATCGGCACCTGCTATTGCTATATCGTCTTGATCGTATTGCTGCCGTTTCGGTTTATCGGTGTGGAAGGTGCCAGCGCTTTTGAAGCGGGGTTGATGATGTTGGCACTTTCGGCCCCGATGCTGATTGTCCCCATGATTGCCGCGTCGCTGACTCGCTGGTTGTCGGCGGGCGTACTGTGCGCAATTGGCTTCGTGATCGCAGCGGCCGGGCTCTACTGGCTCAGTGTGATCCCGGTCGGCGCGCACGGGCAGATTATCGCGGCCATGCTGCTGACCGGTATCGGTACAGGCCTGCCCTGGGGCTTGATGGATGGTTTGTCGATCAGCGTGATCCCCAAGGAACGGGCGGGGATGGCCGCCGGTATTTTCAACACGACGCGGGTGGCCAGCGAAGGTGTCGCCCTGGCAATCACTGTTGCGGTGCTGACGGCCCTGGTCGCACACCATCTGAGCATCAATGTCGCGGTCAAACTGTCCGCTGTTGACTATTCAACTATCGCGCAACGCCTGGTGATGGGGGATATCCAGCACGCGAGCACCGACGCCAGCCAAATCCCGTTGACGATGCTGCGCGCGGCCTATACCGCAGGTTTCAACACCTTGTTGCAACTGCTGGCGATGTTCACGCTGGTCACTGCCGCCGTGGTCTTTCTATTCCTGGGACGTCAAAGCGAGATTTGCGTCGGCGCCGAATCCACGCCCGATGTCGCCCGTCTCTCATCGGGTACCTGAAAGGCGCTTTGGAGCCATGCCTTATGTCGCCCAACACACACACTTCACGCAGCTGATTCTAGCGGGCATTGGCCGATTACTGCCTGTCACGAAGGGCTGAAAACGACCCAGGCTGTGTGAAAACGCTTGCATCGTTTTGAAGTCTGCGTTGCTACGTAAAATCTCTCGGCGTTTGGATACTCAGCAGACCTAAGATTTACGTAGTAACGCGATTTTCGTTGCGCTTTTGACCATGGAATACTTTCTAAAACGTTTTCACACAGCCTGGACCCATTGCTGACGCTCGCAAGGGGCTGCATTCGGCCAGAAGCTGTGGCTCGAAGGTGTCTACGAACCCAGAGGCGATTCACCTCGCTCATGACCTGGCGCCGAAAGGGGGCCGGGTCACTAGGTCTTGCGGGGGAAGATTTATACGATGCGTGTTCTATAGCGCCCTTTCTTTTGAGCGTGAACTACTTCGCCAGAAACTCCGTGATCAAGCCTATCACCTGCTGCTGAATCACCTCCCGTGGCCGAGCCCCTTCGCCATCCCGGCAAATCATGCCATCACCCGGCGAACCCTCTTCAATCAACGCAATCGCCCCCGGTTTGCATATCGGCATAAAGCTGAAGTGGTTGGCGTCGCTGATATCCACGTATGTCGTCGACGCTTTGGACAACCGCTTGGCCAAGTCGGCGGACTCCAATTCGGCAGGCATATCCTCCGATGGCACGCCGCCGGCAATAACCAGCACCGGCACGGGCAGTTTGGCCAAGCTGGCATCGGTGAAGCCGCGTGAAAGGCCCAAGTCCAATGACACAATGGCGGTGACGCGCTTGTCGCTCAAGTCTGCGGCCAGATGGCTCTTCAAGGCGGGAGTACCGGCAGGGTTCATCTCATGATAGGCGATGCAAGCCGCCAACTTCGGGTGTGCGTTGCAGTCCCTGCTGAACAGGTCGGGGTCGAAGCGGGCGCCGGCGATTTCCAGCGCGGTCCAGCCGCCGAGGGAATGGCCGATTACGGCGATCCGGTTGTTCTCGACCGCGCCAAATTGCTTCGGTTGAGCCAGCACCGCATCGATCGCGCGGCTCAGGTCAGCAGGGCGTTTCCATAACTGTGCGGCGGCTTGCGGGTTGCGGTCTTTGGTGGTGGTACCCGGGTGGTTGACCGCCGCCACGATGTAACCTTTGTGCGCCAATGCACCGGCCAACCAGACCTGTTTTCCCCAATTGCCGCCGTAACCGTGGGAGAGCACGACCAATGGGTGCGCGCCAGCAGCTGGCGGTGCATCGGGCACGCCGAGGGCACCGATGAAGACCACGGTGTCAGCGATCAGTTCGGGTTTGGCGGCGGTTGTGGCGGGATACCAAACCACCAGTTCCAGTGGGTTGTTATTTTGTGCATCGTGAAGGGTGGCGGTGCGGAAACCGACGGGGCTTTCTTCAGCGAGTGCAGGGGTGGCCAGGCACAGCAGAAGCAGGGCGGTGAGGGCGTTTTTCACTGCTGTTATCGTCCTTGATTTTTTTGTCGGCGCATCATGCCCTGAAATCTGAGGCACGCACATCCCCTTGCGCACGAAAAGTAGCTGCTGCGAATAGGTGGAATTGACTGCTGGTTGAAAACTGTGATGTCGTTCAAGCAGCTTTAAATGTTGGATATGAAAGTGCCAATCAGTTGGGCCGAGAATATAAACGGCTGTTTGGCGAGCCGCCGCGAAAGAATTTGGTGAGTATCAAGGCGGGCACGCAGCAAAGGCAATCTTGAACGGCTCCGGAAACTGTGGGGCTCAACCTTGGTATTGGCCTACACGTCCCTATAACTACACCGGTATCCGCTGAGGTGACCTACCATGACCAACCCAGCCGAAACCGCGATCTTCGCCGGCGGCTGCTTCTGGCCGTTTTTTGCCTGTCGTGACCGGCTCAAAACGGCCGAGGTTGTGTAAAAACGTTTTAGAGCAGGTTTGACGGTCAAAACCAGAACGAAAATCGCGTTCCTACGCAAATTTCAGGTCTTCCGACTAGCCAAGCGCTGGCAGATTTTACGTAGCAACGCGGACTTCAAAACGGCGCATGCGTTTTTACACACTCTGGGCCATGAGCGGCCTCTCGAACACATCACCTGATCGGCTGTTTTGTAGGACCACGCAGTCACCGATGTTCCGCTGCCAACATTGACCTGAACTGAGAAGTGATCTCTGAAGATAGCCCGGCACCTTCAAACACTGCGCAGGTGAAGCTAACGGGTGCAGGGCCTGGAGCAGTTATGATGCGGTCTGCAACCACAGCCACTGGACTGCTTCGATAAAGCGTGCGCCCCTCATAACCTACGGCATTCTGTTGTAAGAAGTCAGCGCTGTTCGAGGTATGAGGAACCGTGTCGAGAAGCCCGGCCCTCGCAAGTGCCAGAGTTCCCCCACAGATACCGGCAATTGTCGCTCCACTTGAACGACTAGCATGAAGAAATTCTCGAATATCCGGTGCTTCTGCGCGTTCCCAGACCATTCCTCCAATGACGACAACAACGTCCGGTTTCCAGTCCAGACATTGTTGCAAACTGCTATCGACAGTTACAGCCAATCCACCCTGCGAGCGGAACTGCCCCGCAGCAGAAGCGAAAAACCTGACGTCGATCCCGTAAAACGGAGTCGCAGTTCCAGCAATGAAAGAATATTCCCAGTCCGCAAAACCGGGTGTCAGTATCAATCCCACGCGTGCCATCAGTCAGAATCCTCCATGAATGCCAATAACATATGGCGACAACAAACATACATCAGGGGCTGCTTTGGGTCGATTTTTGCCTATGACGTGGGGAAGCGTGCGACCCAATGCGGCCGTTTCGTTGCTTACTAAGGCATGTCATAGCTCAACGAGCTGCAAACATCCCTGTTGACAGGCTGTGAGAATTTCTTGCGCCAATTGGTCATCGGCCACAGCTCGAGCTAGTGCCAAGCCCCCAATCATCCCTACGGCAATTTGCAGAGCATGCTGGCGTGTATCCGTCTCTGTCGTCGATTTCAGTCCGGACTCTAGACGTGTGATGAAAGCTGCGAGCACTTGGGTGTAGCTCTCCTGGATGGCTCCGTCCTGCTGAGCAGCATCATTGACCATGAAGGCTAACGGACAGTGCATGCGGCTTGCATCCCGATGGTCCATGCGGAGATAGTCTTTCACCACCTGCTGCAAACCGTCTTTACCAGCCTCTTCCAGTATCGCCCCCCCCGCGTTCGCGGCATTTCTAATAGCTTCGGTGTAAAGCTCCGTTTTGGATGCGAAGTGACTATAGAAGGCCCCCCGGGTCAATCCCGCACTCTCCATAATTGAGTCGATACTGACTTTTTCGAAACCTTCCAGTGCGAAGAGGCGCGATGCGCTATCCAGAATCATCTGTCGAGTGGTTGCGCGCTGTGTAGCAGGCCAGGGCATACGGCTTCTCCTCAGTAAAGCGTGAGATGGAGTATGACAAAACGGGACTTTATGTTCTTGAACATAAAGTCATACCGACCAGAATTGCCGACTCTTCCCCCTCAAGGAGCTACACATGAGATTGCACATACTGGGACCTGGATTTAGTACCTTCGTACGTAGTGTCAGACTTTACTGCGAAGAGAAAGCGCTCGATTACACACACGGGATGCACGTGGATGGTAAAACGATCACGCTCCACAACCCTGAACACAAGGCACTGCATCCTTTTGGCAAGGTCCCGGTATTGCTGCATGGAGAGCGGAGCGTAATCGAAACAACCACCATTTGCCGCTACCTAGATGAAGCCTTTGCGCGCACTTCTCTAAGACCCGCAGACTTGGCCCAGAGGGTAAAGGTCGATCAGTGGTCCGCTGCCTTGGCGACGTATGCCGATGATCGACTGATACGTCGTTATCTTTTATTGCTGGTTTCACCTGCGCAACCGTCACGCCCTATCGATAGAGAAGCTGTGGCTACCGCCGAGCCAATGGCTACCCAAACACTTGGGCTGCTGGAGACGCATTTGGGCGGGCAGCAATTTTTCTGCGGGGCGGACTACAGCATGGCGGACGCCATCCTGACGCCTATGCTCGATTATTTGGAACGTGTGCCCGAAAGTGCGCAATGGCTGAAAAAAACATCAAATCTTCGTGACTATCTTTTTCGCATGCGATTGCGCCAGTCAGGGCGCAACGTGTTGACCGAGCCGAACTTTAGTTAATGCGGAAAATGCTGGGCTTATCGTTCACACAAGGGCCGCTTTTGGCCCAGAGTGTGTAAAAACGCTTCGCCAAAATTGAAGTGTGCGCGTCTACGTTAAATCTGAAATTTATCGGCACGTCAGCAGATGTGGATTTCGCGTAGGAGCGCGATTTTCAGTCCGGTTTTGAGTACCTGTCGCGCTCAAAAACGTTTTTACACAGCCTCGGCCGAA
>Ga0209847_1000210_pt1 | contig 25161 bp, 22 predicted proteins | sample OrgsoiDNA_201060_FD_185808 | JGI IMG/M metagenome (GOLD analysis project Ga0209847, IMG submission 185808) | Permafrost soil microbial communities from the Arctic, to analyse light accelerated degradation of dissolved organic matter (DOM) -... | ecosystem: Environmental > Terrestrial > Soil >... | reverse complement strand
GTTGGAAGCGGCGTTGGGCACATTGCTGTTCGAGAAGTCCCGGACCAGCGGCTTCGTCCTGACCGCCGAAGGCCAGCGTTTGCTGGGTTACGCCGAGTCGATTGAAAGCACGTTGCACATGGCCTGTGAACAGGTTTCCGGCTCCGGAGTGGCGTTGTCCGGGCATGTGCGCATGGGTTGCACCGAGGGTTTCGGCAGTTTTTTCATCACCCCGCAGCTGAGCCATTTCGTCGACGCCTACCCGGCGATCTCGGTGGACATCCTGCCGCTGCCGCACTTCATCAGCCTGTCCAAGCGCGAGGCCGACATCGTCATCGCCCTGGAACGCCCGGAGCATGGCCCGTACGTCTGCTGCAAACTCTGCGACTACAAATTGCAGCTGTACGCGACCCAGGATTACCTCGACAAACACCCACCGATCCGCCGCCCGGCGGACTTGGGTAAGCATTCATTCATAAGTTATGTCGATGACCTGGCCTTCAGCTCAGAGCTGCTGTACCTGGCGAACGTGCTGCCCGGCGCCAGCGCCAACCTGCGCAGCACCAGCGTGATCGCGCAGTTCGTGGCGGCGCAGCAAGGGCGATCACTGGCGATCCTGCCGTGCTTCCTGGCGGCGCAGGACCCACGACTGCTGCCGGTGTTGCCGGAAGAGATCAACATCACCCGACAGTTCTGGATGTACTGCCGGGAGGACCTGCGCAAGCTCAAGCGGATCACCCTTTTGTGGGATTACATCCGCCAAGTTACAGAGCAAAATCAGGACCTGTTGATGGGGGAAACTCGGGAGATGTTGTTCGCCGATTAACAGCTCTTCAAGGAATCAGGCTTCGGCATCGTAACGAGGTCAGCAGGCCTTTTCCAACAGTTTGTAACAGGAATTGATACGCGACTTGTAACACCTCGACGCATACTTTCAGACCCACACCGTCACTGACTGGGCAGATGCTAGCCCCCTGCGTGATGCTGAGAGCTGGAGTTTTGTATGACGACGGTGTGGACAAATGAACGTTGTTCCGGCGAGCCGGTAGGCCCATTTTCAATTTCAGCAGCCCATCAGGTGCCGCCTTGAAACCTTTATACAAGTACCTTTCTTCCAAGTATCTGGACGCATTTGTCGATAGAGGCGAGGTGCTCTTTCGCTCGCTTTCGTATTACAGCAACTACGAGGAAATGCAGGTTCGCGGTGATCGAAACGAAGGCAAGCGAGTGTTCAACCCTAGCGGCGGCCTTGAAGTGACGAACACGACAACTGGCAAAACATCGCAACTCCAAGGGACGTTCGAATCAACTGTCCGAGACCGTGAAATCTTCGTCTTCTGCATGAGCAAAGTGTTCTCACCTGAGCTGGCTAGGGAGTTCAAATCTGATGTCTGCGTTGAGATTGCAGAGCCTGCATACCTGATTGCTCAAATCCGATCTGCATTACAGCTTCGCAAATGGGTGAAACAAGGCCGTTTGTTACACGATTCGGTGGACTACTACTCACCGGAAACTGAGCCGCTGGCTGAGTGGGCAGTACCTGAACGGATGGTTATGCGAAAGACCACCGATTACACGGATCAAGCGGAGTACCGACTTGCCTTCGCTCGTGGGAATGCGCTTCAAGTGGAGAACGTGATCACTCAGATTGCGACAGGCCAAGACATCATCCCGCCTACGCTCGATGGACATCCCCAGCACACGCTTAAGCTGGGCAGTCTGAAGAAGCTTTGCAAGGTGCATCGCATTGAGTAGCTCCTATTGATCTGCGCTAGTTTTAGATCAATCAATATGCATTTCTAGGGCGGGTGTGCGAGCCGATGGCGTGATACGAATGCGGTAGAATTGAGCCTCACCCAAGGAAATCAGCATGAAAGCAGGAATAGCAGCTGCTGGCTGAAGCGTATTCACTTTGTTGTAAAGACAGAAGAGCAGGTGGGCTGTATGGCCGCTTGGTGTGGATTCACGTTCTTAATGTGTTGATCATTAACCCCGAGCGACATTCGTGTTTCGGTGATGTTATCAAGCCGAATCGGTTCCACAGCGTTTAAACACATAGCCAGTCGCCAGCATTCAACACCCGAAGCCAACCCGATATCCTCCGCACCAGTACACGACACGGATTAGGGAATTTTCTGCATGGCTTTTGGGATTTGTCCTACAGCCAGCGCTTGAGCTTCCCGGTAACGTCAATGCTGCCCAGCTCTAGGCTGGAATTCTCCCAAGGACGAAAGGAAGCTGCATGTCTGGCTACATACCAAAACCAGCTTTGCCTAATGCGACGAGCCCCAACAGCGGCGTAGAGCCTGTTGATATCAATGCCCAGCGTTGGGCTGAATTCAAAGACCTGGCACCAAAGCCAGAAGACAAGCCCGACACAATGGGCTGTGTGTTCGCCAAGAGCTGTAACCTCCCTGACGGCGTAATCAATCACACCAGCCCTTCCGGGTTTGTGCCTGTCGAGAAACTGGCCGATTACGGATTGTGGGCTGTGCTTGCCACCGGGGCAGCGATTACCGCCGAAGGCACCCCACTGCAACTGGTGGGCGGGTCTGCTACTGGCAGTGCAATTGCTAAACGTCTTGGCGGGTCGCTATCACTGGGCCTGCTGAAAGGATCAGGCGTTGTTGCTGCTGGCTTTGTAACAGGTACGGTTGGGATGCTGATCCCGAACACCAGCATTTCACCTGACAGCGCCTTCTACAAGAACGATCAATACGCAACGCTTAAGACAGGACGCACGCGTGTCCGTGTCAACGTAAAGACCTTGCCGGATGGCTCCGTTAACGCTTACGGCTTCTACACAGGCGGTAGGACGGACTGGGAAAATGTCCCGGTCATTGAGGGCAAGAAAGATGGTGAGAAATACGTTGCTGACATAGGCAACGGGATTGGGCTCATTTGGACACCAGTGGCAAACCCGGACGGCTTACTGGGTATTCCTGCATTGGAAGGCGCCCCGAAACTACCGTCTGTGTGGGTGTATCCGCCGACCGAACAGGCCAATAAGATACTGGTCAATCCGGTGCATCCACCAGACTACCAAGATGCGATTATCTGGTTCCCCAGCACCGATATACAGCCAATCTACATCATGCTCAGTGCCCGTTATGACGCGGGTGGCGTGACTGGCAGGGGCCAGAACGTATCGGGCATATGGCTTGCGGGGGCTGGTGTAGGAGAAGGCTCGCCCATCCCCTCCCAGATCGCTGATGCGTTACGGGGACGGACATTCAACGACTTTGACGACTTTAGGAAAGCATTTTGGCTTGAGGTTTCGAAAGACGCAGTGCTACTAAGTCAGTTCTGTACAGATAACCAAAGGAAAATATCAGAAGGCAAAGCACCAATTGCAATCGAAACAGAGCATGCGGGGGAGCGGATGCGTTTCGAGATTCACCACGTTGTGTACATCAAGAACGGCGGAGAGGTTTACAACGTTGATAACCTTGCGGTCATGACACCAAAACTACACGTTCAAACTCACAAAGAGAATAAGTAAATGGAATTGAAGAGCAAGCTGCCCGATTACACAGAAGCTGAATTCATCGAATTCGTTAATGAAATCAAGTTCGGTTCCAACGACGAAGCCACAGAAGACAAACTGATTTTTCATTTCAAAAAGATTATTGACCATCCAGCAGGATCAGACTTGATTTTTTATCCTGAAAACAAAGATGAGAACACCGCAGAAGAAATCGTACAGATTCTGAAAAAATGGCGTGCGTCTCAGGGCTTGCCGGGATTCAAAGAATAATCAATGGACTGTGAGAGTACATATGGAGCTTCGCCCTGATTTAATGCCGCCGATGCTGGATGAATCTTTGGTCGCTCGGCTGACGAACCTTTCTGAACAAATTGATTGTGGACATCCCGACCAAACTCGGGAGCAGTTGGCCGCGTTCAATCGAGAAGCCATGACCGAGTTTGAGTTCATCGACTTTCAGGGCATTTATGGCGGCCAAGACCATGACACGTGGGTTCGCAAAGTCCTAGCCAAACCATACGAGTTGCGACTGACCGACGTAACCAAAGACGAACTGATAGAGCTGGCCCGAAGGGTGATGGAGTGCGGTGGGTCTGAGCATGCTGTCGAGTTTTGGTTGAACATGCTGGAAATAAATATCCCCAATGAACGCATATCCGATCTGATTTACTGGCCAGACGAATACTTCGATGAAGCTGATTACCCGCAGGGACTATCGCCAGAGCAGGTGATAGAAATCGCGTTAAATGATAGAGATGTCGTGCTGTAGCGACAGCCCGCCCACACCAAAGGACTGTCATCCTGCATGGAGATAAAACTGGAGGTGTGAGCGAGCGGCGGGGAATTGTACCAGTAACCCGGTATTGCCGTGGATTTGCCAGAGTCGTAATTCCTCGACCTGATCCGACGTTCTAAGGGAGTAGACATGTCCATCACAGATACACGGGTAATTGATTTCTGGGGAATCCCCAAGCAGGAGCGCAATGTCGAACTGGTTATCACTGACCACCTCGAATGGGGCGGCAAAGCCCAACAGGGAGAGCACCTGCTGTTGCTGCAAGAGAAAATCAATACGTACATCGCTTTCATCGAAAGTGGTGAGATTTACACCGAGATTCCCGGTGCTCTTGGTAAACACCCCATCATTCGTATTTTTGGATTGTATGAGCTGCCAGAGCAAGCCGAATTCTTCATCGACCGTGTTACTGAGACGCTAGAAAAAGTGGGAATCGGATTTGAGTTCGAGCTAAAAGCGGACGAAGACATTCGCAACATGTGACCGGCCTTGTTCTCCACTGCTTGGGAGAAGGTGTGACGTGATGGAACGATGCCAACCGAGACTGTAAGCTCAGCCGATTCAACACAAGGACTTGATCAATGAAGGCATGGGCGATTGCGACTATAGCGTTGTTAATGTCCGGGTGTGCAAATCACCCATTGGACTGTGCTACAGGGCTGATTGCGTGGGACGACTGCCTACCGGGCACCAAGGGTTATGCCATCCGGCAAGAAAGCTTGAAGAACCTTGCAGTAGCCGAAGGCCAGAAGGCGAACAGCGACGATGCTGAATGCCAGTCATTCGGAGCCCAACCCGGCACCGATACCTATGTGAACTGCCGTATTCAATTGAAGAAGATCGGCAGCGACCAACAGTCCGAAAGCGCCGCTCAAAAGCAGCGTGCTGCACAGGCTTACCTCCTCAACCTGCAAAATCAACAGAGCCAGCAGCAGAAGCCTTATGTGATGCCAGTCCAGCAACCATCCGCAGTTCCAAGGCAGACACATTGCACCTCGACTGCTTATGGCCAGACAGTAGACACGAATTGCTACTGAAGCCTTTTGTTCTTAAGGCAAGTATCGAGAGAAAGTAGATGAAAGCATGGGTAATAACGGTTGCACTAGCTGGGGCACTGGTCAGCAGTGGAGTCATGGCTGATGGGACTCAGCTCTTGATGGAGTGCCAGGCAGCTATTCGGGTCATGGATAATCTCGAAGTTGAAGGGGTCAAGGCAGGTGTATGCATTGGGACAATTCAATCCGTTGAAGAGATGGTCGCGATGCTGGGCAAGGATGTACCCAAAGACATGGCGATCTGTCTGCCCACTAATGGAGCTAATGGCGGTCAAGCGATTAGAATCGTAACGAAGTACCTAGAAAACAACCCCAAGCAGCTCCACTTCCCATCAGCATTGCTGACTTCCATGGCCCTTTCGGATGCCTTCCCTTGCAATTGACCCGCTACGCAAGTAGCGACTGTTTCACTTCGTCCCATACCCCCGCCGCCAAAATTTCCGATGCACTTCGATAGGCGTTTGGTTTTCGAGCTTGGAAAATAATTCTGGTAGTTTTGCCCGAGGTGCTTAACCAAGTGCGAGGGGGCAAAATGAAAGCCGCAGCTTTTCTAAAATAAGTTGGGGCACGTGGCCCCGGATAGCTTGATCAAAGTATCTGCGTAGCAACCAGCATCACGCCGCCTTCGATTCTTTCTTGATCCTGTACACCGTGGCGACACCACACTCCGCCAACTTGGCAATTTCATCAGCAGACATGGTTGGATGCTTCCGCATCAGCGACTGTACCTCAGCCCACTTGGCAGCGTTCCTTCCTTTACCTGATGGCTTCCATTCAGGGTCAGCAGCTTTCTTGTTCTCCAAGCCCTGCTTGATACGCTCCACGCGCTTTTCTTGATCCAGTCGTGCCATGGTAGCCATGAGATCAATGAGCATGTTGTTGATCACATCCATGATTTGCCCGGTGATGCCCTTCGCTTCAACCAACATGTGACTGGTAGGCAGATCAGCTACAACCAGACGCAAGCCCTTGGCTTTGATAGTGGCCTTGAGAGTGTCCCAGTCAGCCTGTGAGAGGCGACTCAGGCGGTCTACGGACTCAACCAATAGTACGTCGCCACTCTCGGCAGTATCGAGCAGGGAAAGCAGCTCAGGACGGTTGAGCTTGGTCCCACTGATGTTCTCGGCATATACGCCAACGATACTCAAACCCTTCTCGACAGCGAAAAACTCCAGAGCCACTTTTGCACGATGGGCGTCTTGATCTTTGGTCGATGCTCGGAGGTACAAATGGGCATTCATGGCTGGCTATCCTTTGTCATTCGATAAGATAGCCAAATGATAATATGATCATATAGCTTTCTGCAAGAGTCTATTGATAGCGATTTCCTGACCTCCATCGCACTACCGGATAGGTCTACTTCTTTGATAGCTACCAGCGAAGAGGGTTGAGCCTTGGGATTAGTCTCCGGGTTCAATGTGTGCAGCCATGTCGCCGTTCTACGATCTCTGGCTTTGGGGATGCGGGCGTACTGAAAGATTTCGCTTGGGGTCGATTACCTAGTACGAGGTTATGTTTTCGAGGGGTACGCTGTCGCCTATCATCAAGGAGAGTGCACCCATGGGTATCCATGTGTGCAACGCTGTGTTCGCATTGATGGGCGGGCGTGTCCTGTGCTCGGGGTGCATGGTTGCTCAATCGCTGGAAGACTCAGAGAAAATCTTTCCGCCCTCCAATCGGTGCAAGCGAGATGATCAGTAGGCACAGAAGCTTCGGAAGGAATTGTATGACATATTAGATCGGGAGCGCGGCTAACAGGCGGGAGACAATAGTGCAGCTAGTTATCGATACAAACCGATTAGATGGATTAGAACTTAAAGAGTTTCTTCAGGCCTCCAAAAAAAACAAAGCTATTCTAACAGATTATGTAGCTATGGAAGGTTTGAGTACCGATACCCTATCAGACTTTATAGCAAAGATGTCTAATCTTCGGAACCATCCAGATCAGGTTTTAGTCCTTAAAAGCACCCAATCAATATGCAGGCTTAGTGGCAGGGCGGCGGGTTTGAAACGACGCTTGATACACGAGCCTCAGACTGCTGGGTTCCAACAATATGCGCGTAAGCTTGGGGCTGCTGCCAAAGGAGACGCTCGGTTACTCAATGAGCTTTCCCTGATGAAGAACGACGCGAAGGAACAAATAGAAAGGATGCTCGCAGATGCTGAGAGTATTGCTCCTATCTTTGAAACCCTTGCGCTAGACTTCAATAAAGATGCTCGCAAGAAAATTAATAGCGGAGAGTTTTTTACCCCTGCAATGATAGCCACTCTGATTCCGGCTGTTATGGAGGTCGCTGATGAAATTTTTAGAACTCATCCCGCAAAGCCAAAAGTTCCATGTTTTAAGGAGCTTCCTAACACATTTATCTTTCGTAATTCACTATGCTGCTACTTGGTTGCACTTAGGCGGGCAGCCAACGGAAGCACTAAGATGAAAAATATCCGATTCGACAGAATACGGAACGACATGATTGATACACAATTCGCAACTTATGCGACGTATTTCGATGGTCTTATGACGGGCGATGACGGAGCGGCTTGGCTGCATAGAAGAGCAAGAGAGATTCTTTCTGTGGCATTCGATTGAATAGATAACATGCCGGGATCAAGGCAAAGGATAATCGCAAGGTCTGTGCCGCCATGAGAACCTAGCTAGCAACGCCGTCTTAGGGCCGCTTGGGTACGGCAAGACCAGTCAAAGCCCTTCCAGCAGTTCCGACAGTGTCATTCCTAACCCATCAGCAAGCACTTTGGCCGCATCTAGGCTGGGGTTGGCAGTGCCAGTCTCGATGCGGGACATGTACGTTCGAACGAACCCACACCGATCAGCAAAAGCTTCTTGGCTGAAGCCCTGACTGGCGCGTAGCTCTCGTATTCGTTGGCCGAAGCCCTTTCTCAGATTCTGATTTGGCTGCATCCCCGAATGATGGTCGGATGTGCTCCAATCGTGAACACACCAACTGATGACACACTAACTGATACATTGGTATTCTTGGTGCTCACCCAGCTAGCACCTGACAGGGATGCCCATGAACGAAAAACTGTTTGTACTCACCAACCAGAAGAAGACCACAAATCACATCCTGCACGTGATTATGACGGTACTGACAGGAGGACTGTGGCTATTGGTGTGGGGGATAACCATGCGAAGCAATGACGCCCACAACAAGAGAATTGACAAGCAGATCAATCAGATCATGCTTTACAAAACAAAGGGGCTGAGTGACACCGATACGTACAAGCAAATCAAGAAAGATGAATTGGACTACGATGTGCTTCAAGGCCGAGTGATATTCGTAATTCTGGTTGTCGTGTTCCTCTACTTTTACATGCGGTAAACCACCATCGTGAGCCAAGATACCAAATTCAAGAAGAAACATTACTCTATGAAAAAACTGATTCTTTCAACAGCCCTACTTGCACTCAGCACCTCCAGCCTTGCAGGAGGATTATCCGAAGAAGAAAGCGACATTTCGAAATGCGTTGGTTTCCTTGCCTCACAAAAGTACATAAACGCAAAAATGATGGATGGTTCTAGCGATATCGCTGGAGTCAAGATGAAAGCAGTTGCTGCGAAGAACAAGTATCCAGCAACCACACTACAGACAATGACAGACACCTCAAGCAATACCGCCAGCATAATAGTCAACTACTTCACGACAGCCGTTAAGAACAATGACAAAGAGAAAATCAATGACATTTATCGGCGAGGCATTGCCACCTGCAAGAAGTCGGGACTAACCATAAACCAAGTAAACGACAAATTCACTGTCACAGTGGACGATATAGATGATGCACTATAACTACACAACACCAAATAGAACGTTCATAACACAGTGACCAGCTTAACTGATAATTGTGTCAGCCAAGCGGAGCTTGAAGGATTACTACCTCCTGGCTCCGCCAGTGTTCTCGTACCGAAAGCGTGAGTTTTCAACTGCACACCTACTCCGGCGTGGCCGCCGAGGCTCCTTCAGATGTACTTCAGTAACACAATGAAGTTTACACAAATCTAGCTTTTGCACTTGATTTTGTCTTTGATCTTCTCTTTGGTGCAAAAATGAAGACGGTAGTATTCGATAGTCCCCCGTCAGCGGACGCTGACAGCTATACCCATCACCTACGGTGTAGCAGAGCAAAATCAAAGAGCCTTGATTTGTGTAGATTTCATTGTATTGACTGAGTGCTGATCCAGAATACGGAACGATATGACTGATATAATTAAAGCTGCACACCTTTCCTAATAAGTCTCTTAGGATCAATGTGCAATTTGTACGCAAACTAAATCTAGGGTTGCGATGTGCAACTGATTCGAGTTTAAGCTGCTTGACTTAGTCGCCATTCCTCTCTCCAGCTTAAAAGAGTATTTCGATGAACGCCGGTGAGGCGAGCAATCTCAGCATTCTTCTTGCCTTGTGCAAACAACTCGCAGACATGAATCCTACGTGCGTCCACAGTTGTTCTACGATCTTCACCCACTGGACATATCCCAGACAAGCTCCAATCGATCACTGCATCTGGCATGTAGGTCGAAACAAGATACTCAGCTACTCGCCCATCCTGCACAAACAACTGTATCGGCCTGATATTGCTTCTGTCTCGTACTGCTGTTCGAGTTGCTGCCTGCAAGCTAGGCTCCAAAAATCTGGTGACGATGAATCCTTGGCGAAATACACGACCATACTTCGTCGCCAGAAATTCCAGTGCGAGTTGATCGGATGGCGATGGGTTTCCACCAAACAGAAGAATTGCATCAGTTTCTCCCTGATACTCGTTCAAGCCTCGACTGTCGATTGAGCAGCGATGCACAGCTCCCCTTGGCAGCCATCTGAAGCTTGCCCAGTTGTTGCTGAACAGCAGCGGGGTTCCGATAGTCCGCTGGAGGATTTCCTTCAGAATGTTATCAATCACCAGAGGCTCACCCTGTTTCTGCTGATCCGTGGCACTGCCACCATGGGTAGTAATAGTCACTGCGGATTTGCTGTAATTACGCCCCTTGGGCATGACAGGGTAGATCGTGACAGCAGAGGTGTAGCCATCAAACGCTGGCGTGAAATCCGACCTTGCGTATGTGACTCCATGCACCTGAGCAAAGTCATCGAACTGACTACCAATTACACTGGCCGCAAGAACGTGCACCTCTTCCGCCGCAGCGAAGGTGTCCCAGCAGTTGGACTCGACTACTGATCGAACATACCTGTTGCCATTGGGAATCTCCGAATCAATAAAGACAGGATGCCCATCCTTCAAGCACTCGTAGATGCAAGCCCCTTCCTTGCTCAGCATCGACGTGCGTTCAGCTCCCGCTGATACCGCCTTGAAAGTCGCCAATGATGTTTCAATCGCACCAGCACAACCTTCCCGGATATGTAGACGCCCATCCTGCTCCATTGCATTCAAGAAAAGTTGTGCAAGCTCCGAAGGCTCGAATGGGAACGCTGGAAAATCAACCACAGGTGGTAGTTCGTCGATGACTAGCGTCCAACCCCAGAGCAAATTGGGTCGTACCGCGAAGATGCTCTGATGTGTCGTGATAATCAGATGGTTTGCTTTTTCCTTCAACGCAGCCGTCAGCTCCGAGCCAACGTGATCACAGGTAGTGGAGTTAATGACGCAGTAAGACAGGCCAGCAGGCAAACGGCTAACAAAGCTATCGGTGAGGCCGAGGGTGGGGAGTGCGAGAACAATGGAGCGTCCCGCAGAGAGCAGAGACGGAATCTGGGCAATGAATGCTTGAGTCTTGCCCGCTCCTGGAGCAGATACAGCGGTGTGGATCACTTTATTGGGGGCGATACTAGTCATCTTCATTTCTCCTATTCAGTTCATTTCATGGGCGTTACCTCGGGTATTGCCGGTTTGGTTTGGTAAATCACAGGCGTTAAAAAGCCCCCTTGCAAGGCACCTATTCGGTGGTCGCGGTGGAGGCTTCTAAGTTGTCTGTCTACCTACTGGGTAGGTGTCGAACTGTACACGAGGATGCACTTGCCGTCAATCCTCTAGTTGACGTGACGTAAACTTATTGATCTAGAAAGTGGCTCTTGCAGAGCCTATACCTCGCCCATCGGTGTGCGAATCTTTACGAAAACCGATTTCCGGTGCGGAATGCCCCCTTTGCTTGGTTCGGAGGCTCGTTAAGTCCCGTAAACACGGGATGAAGCTGAGATGAGTGATTGAAGTGTGGCCAAAGTAGGGAGCGTTTTAACCGAGTTTTGGAAGGTTTTGACGGGGTTTTCGAGGCAGCCAATACGGTCACTGCCCCCCGCCAACGAACAATTCCCGAAGCATCTCCGCGATGGTCTCAACGGGCACACCTGAACCGTAGACGTCAAAAGTTATCGTGCCCGAGGCATGCCCCATCACAGCCTGTGCGTAAGCCGTCGGTATGCCTCTGGCTTGCATCAAGGACGCGAGCGAGTGTCGCATGGAATGAAACACCAAGCCGGGACCAAAGGATTCCCCAAGGGCCGCAGGTATTGCCTGTTGGTTAGCCCACTCACCGCCTGTTTTGTAGCCAATCTGAGCCAACGATTCCGACTCGCTGAGCTTGCACGTTTCGACGTACCGCAAGAACGCTGCAAGGTCGAAACCGTAAGCGCCTTCCGTCAGTGGTACCAATCGTTCACTACGCTTGTTCTTGATTGACTTGCCTTTGCCTGCTTCGTTGATGTGAATGGCTGTGATACCTGATGCAAGAGTTTGAACATCGCTGACCGTCAACTGTGAGATTTCATTCAGACGCCCGCCCGTGATAGCCCCAAGGCTCAACAGCCAACGCTTCCATGAGGTCTCTGGCAGCGTATTGGAATAGGCCACCAGCTTACCTACCTGATCCTGTGAGAACGCCTTACGGCTCGACTCAATGCCCTTTGTGAGCTTCAACTTCTTGTCGTAAGACTTGGGTATGTGACCATTTTCAACTGACCATGTAAGGACAGCCGAGAGCTTCACGATCAACTTATTGACGGTCGAAGGCATGCGGCCATCTGAAAGGCGATCACGCAGCGCCACGAGGTCAGCCCGTGAGTGAGTCCGCATATCCAACTCTCCAAGAGACGCAGAGATAGTCCCGTGGCAAATCTTGGTTTCCTTAAGGGTCGATGCCTTCTGGTCCTGTCCACGGTCAGCCAAGTAGAGGCCCGAGAGAATCTCAAAGGTCATCGCCGGGGCCAATACAGATATCGATACCGGAGCGTCCGCTACTGACTTCATGGGGCGCATAGAACCGCCCACAGAGCCTGAATGGCCATCATGCAATCCACCCCACACCTGCGTAACGCTGCCATCACGTCGAGCCTCAAACAGCTCAACCGAGACAACACGGAAATGCTCTTTCAGCTTGCTCCACGAAGCGTCAGGATTCTCCAAATGGAACGCCCTGACGAACCCCACAAGGTGCTCTGAAGCGTCCAATGCGTCCCGCCTATTGCTGGTCTTGAGGGAAACTGAAGCGAACTCAGTGGTGCTGGCCGTGGCCCTGAGACGCATGTAGTAAATCCCGTTACGCCTGAAGTGATACGGTTTGGCGAGTCTTGTCGTCGGCCTCACAGGAAAAGCGAGGTTTGTAACAGTGTTTGTAACAGCAGGTTGAGCTGCAAGGATACTCATGGCGGTTAGCCCCCGTAATCATTGGGTTAACCTGAATTCCTTGAAGTTCTGGATGTACTGTCGGGAGGACCTGCGCAAGCTCAAGCGGATCACCCTTTTGTGGGATTACATCCGCCAAGTTACAGAGCAAAATCAGGACCTGTTGATGGGGGAAACTCGGGAGATGTTGTTCGCCGATTAATCGGCGATCACCACGATCGACACCCGGCGATTCTCGGTGCGGCCAGCGGTCGTGTCATTGGAAGCAACCGGCTCAGTGCTGCCAAGTCCTTGAAGCTTGATGTTCTCTTCCTTCATCCCGACCGCCGTCAGCACGTTGCGAACGCTTTTCGCCCGGCGCAGGGACAACTGCTGGTTGTAAGTCTCTTTGCCCGATGCATCGGTGTGGCCGTCGACCCGCACCCGCTCAATGCCGACACCCAGCAGCGCCTTGCCGATCCGTTGGACGATCTCGGTGCTCTGGGAATTCAGGCTTTCAACGTCGCTGCCGAACAGCACTTTGCCGGACAGGCCAAACGCCCAGCCTTCGTCGGTCAACTCGAAACCTTGTTGCTTGAGTACGGCGATCTGCGCCGGGGTCAGACCTTTTTGTGGCGCGGTCTGGCAACCGGTCAACGCCAATAAGCCCATGAACAGAATGAGAGTGAAAAATCGCAGGGAACGCTGAGGGATTGAGAACACAGAAATTAGCTCCTGGTTTGAATATGGACGACAGGGTGCTCCGACCCGGCCGTGTGCTGTGCGCCTCGGGACAGGCGCTTGGCTTGGTACATCGCCGCATCGGCGGCGTTGAGCAGGGCACCCGGTGTGGCACCATGATCGGGATAGACGGCAATGCCGATACTGAGTGAGGTCAACACCGAGGTGTTGCCTGGCAACGAAATGGGCGCCGCCATGCTGGCAATGATCTTGTCGGCAATGCGCTCGGCGTCTTCGGTCTTGTGCAACGGCGTCAGCAGGACAGCAAACTCATCGCCGCCCAGACGCGCCACCAGATCCTCTTCGCGCAACTGCGCACGCACCCGCGTGGCCACCGCCACCAGCACGGCATCGCCAGCGGCATGACCGAAGTTGTCGTTGATCTCTTTAAACCGGTCACTGTCGAGAAACAGCACCGCCATGCGCTCATTGAGCTTGTTGGCATTGCGCAACGCGCGAATCAGCCGACCTTCGAAAAACGCCCGGTTCGGCAACCCGGTAAGGCTGTCATGGCTGGCCTGGTGAGCCAGGGTTTCGTTCTCGCTTTGCAGGTGGGTTTGCCAGGCTTCGAGCTCATCGAGCAATGCATTGAAGTCGTTGCCCAGGTTATCCAGCTCGGCGATGTCGGCCGGCGGCACGCGTTGGTCGAAGGCACGTTCGCTGCGGGCCGCGTGAGCCACGGACGCCAGGCTGCGCAGCGGGCCGGTGATTCCGCGAAGCTGTCGGCGCGCCAGATAAAGCGCGACCCAGGCACTGACCGCCGTACACACGACGATCCCCATCAGCCCGCTGAGCAAGAAGCGCATCAGGCTGCCACCGTGGCCGGTGAGCTGAATGCTGCCGATCTCCTGGCCCTGATGAAGAATGGGCATGCTGATGGGTTTTTCCAGAAAGGCCTTGGCGATCTGCATTTCGAGATCGGAGAACAACCCGGTTTCCGGTCGCTGCCAACGGGCCAGCAGCACACCCTGCTCGTCGAGCACTTGGGCATCGGCGACTTCTTCGGTGGACGCGATCAAAGCCAACGCTTCGGTGGCGGCGACCTTGTCGTTGAACACCACTGCGGCTTCGACGGTGTAGTTGATCGAGCGAGCAATCAGGTGCAGGTTGTGGTCGGCATAGACCCGCAACGCCAGAACCCCGAGCAACGTCAGCGAGACGCTGGCCATGGCCACGCCGACCAGCGCGACGATCAAATGACCGCGACCGATGACCGAACGCAAGGTTGGGCGCTTACCCGATTTGAATAGACTCATGGTGCCGCCGGCTTGCGGCGCGACAGTTGCAGCACGCTGGGGTGAATCCGCACACCACTGCGGGCGACGGAGTCGAGGTTGACCTCGAAGGACACCTGATCGTCGCTGACCCGCAGACAGAAAAGGCTGCCAACGGTGCATTGATCGCTGCCTTCGCTGATGCTCAGCACCGGGCGACCGTTCAACGAGGTGAACAAGCGACTGCGCTCATCGGCGGTCAACTTGCCGATATAGACGGCATCGCACTCACTGGCAATTGCCGGATTGTCGGCCAGTAGTCTGGTTACGGTGACAGGTCGACCGGTGGCCTGGGTCGAGCCCTTGACCAGATCGTCGGTGTATTCGGTCGGACCGACCACACACAGCCGCAACTGCGCAGGCTCCACGGGCCAGCGGGCATAACTGAGAATCCCGAGCACCACTTGGGTGACCGCTTTGGCACGTTGATCGGCCATGCTGACGGCCGTTTCAGGCTGAGCGGACGCGACGCCAGTTAGCAAACAGAGTAGGCCGACAAGCAATACGCGCTTGCAGCCAATAACGCACTCTGTCGCTCGGACAGCCACCTTCATGCAGGATTCTCTTCGATCTTAACGGAATGATGCCGCAACGATAGCACAGCACCGAAACGCCAGCGAGGCCGCGGAACAGGGCACTTCGGACAGATATCCGTCGTCAACCGATTGGCATTTTAAGGGCTAGACTTATCACCCGCCTCCAACTCCAGCATCAACCCGCTCAAACGCTTCACTTTGCGTTGCACGGCCTCCTCGAACACACCGGCACGCGGCTCGATCAGAGTGAACCAGTCCTTGGCCCGGGTGATCCCGGTGTAGATCAGTTCTTTGGTCAGTACCGGGTTCAGGGCATCAGGCAGAATTAACGCTGTGTGGGCAAATTCCGAGCCCTGGGATTTATGCACGGTCATTGCGTACACCGTCTCGACATCGTTGAGTCGGCTCGGCAGAACAAAACGCACGCCACCCTGGCCGTCGTTGCGCGGAAAGGCGACACGCAGTACGTGCTTGCCTGCCTCGGGCCCCTCGCGCTCCGGCAATTTGAGCGCAATGCCAATGTCGCCGTTCATCAAGCCCAGGCCGTAGTCGTTGCGAGTCATCAGCACCGGCCGGCCTTCGTACCACTGCTGATCGCTGTCGATCAGCCGGGCCTTGAGCAAGGCGTCGGTGACTCGTTGATTCAGGCCTTCGACACCCCAAGGCCCTTTGCGTACAGCGCACAACAACTGGAAGGTATCGAAGGCTTGCAACACTTGCCGCGCCCACTCAGTCCAGCGTTTGTCATCAAGGGCGCAGTCAACGGGTGGTCGCTGGTTGCGCAGCAGACTCAGGTAATGCCGATAACCTGGTGGTCCGTCGTTATGGCCGTCCAGCAGCAAACGCTCCAGCGCTTTGTCCTGTTCACCTTTGAGCGGCAGGGAAAACACGTCTTTGTAGTTACGTTCGGCCAACAGCTTGCGAGCTTCATCGGGTTGTTGCTGATTGACCCAACGCGCCAACTGACCAATGCCGCTGCCCTCGCCGAATCGACGTGAGTGTCGCAGCATCACCACTTGCTGGGCCAAGGGATGAGTGCCCTCCAGGTCCTCATGCAAACCGCTGGTCTCGAGACTTTCGCCGCTGACAGCCTCCAGCCACTGGCGAGTCTGCGGGCTGTACCACCCGGCCTCGGCGTCGCGACACAAATCGCCCAACACGGCACCGGCCTCCACGGAGGCCAGTTGGTCCTTGTCACCGAGCAGCACCAGACGCGCATGGGCCGGCAACGCGTCGAGCAAATTGGCCATCATCTCCAGGTCAATCATCGATGCTTCATCGACGACCAGTACATCCAGTGGCAAGCGATTACCGGCGTGGTGACGGAAATGTCGGGTGCCGGGCCGACTGCCCAGCAAACGGTGCACAGTGGTGACGTCGGACGGAATCTTGTCCCGTACTGCCTCGGCTACCGTCAGGGTTTGTACTTGCTGACTGATGGATTCCGTCAGCCGCGCTGCTGCCTTGCCGGTCGGTGCGGCCAGACGAATACGCAACGGTTTTCCGGCCTCCACGGCAGGCGCCTGGAGCAGCGCCAGCAGTCGCACCACCGTAGTGGTCTTGCCGGTCCCCGGACCGCCGGTGACGATACTGAACGCGCCGCGAGTGGCCAGGGCGCACGCGAGTTTTTGCCAGTCGATCACCTCACCAGGCTTGGCGGGGCCGAACAAACCGGTCAGGCGCTGGAGCAAATCCGCCGGCGTTGCTTCATGTTCCGCCAGGCGTTGACGCAGGGAATTGTCGATGCGCCGTTCATAAGCCCAGTAGCGGCGCAGGTACAGACGCTTGCCCGACAACACCAGGGGCCGATGCCGGGCTTCTTCACAACCGTCTACCGCCAGTGCCACCAGACTGCTGGCGGCCAGTACCTTGCACCAGTGAGCGCCGTCCAGCGCTTCAAGCAATTGTGATGGCAGCAACATCGCGCCACTTTGCAGATCGCCTTCGGGTGGCAGCGACAGGGCGAAATCCGGCGCCTTGAGCGTCTCGAACAAGTCCAGGCAGACATGACCGTGACCGAGCTGGTGACTGGTCAACGCTGCCGCCAGCAACACCAGCGGATCATCATTGGGGGCGAGTTCATGAAGGAAGGCGACGAAGGCCTTGTCCAGGGCACGCAGCCAACCGCGTTCGACCCAACGGGTGAGCAGCAGCAAAAGGTCGTCCGCGCGAGTCAACGGCGCCAGGTCTGCCAGACTTTCGGCCGCCAATGGCGTGGGCAACAAATCGGCGAAGGTGCGGCTCATAGCAGTACTCCCTGTTCCCAGGCGGGCTCGGCCTTGAGTTCCTGCTTGCCCTGGAACAGACGATCCAGACGCTCGATCAATTCCCGAGGCGGACGGGCGAAATAAACGCCCTGGCTGGCCGCTCGCGTTCCGCGCAGGAACAGGTACAACGCGCCACCGACATGTCGGTCGTAGTCATAATCGGGCAGCCGCGCCTTGAGCTGACGGTGCAGGGCCAACAGGTACAACACGTATTGCAGGTCGTAGCGGTTATCGAGGATCGATTGTTCCATGGCTTGCTCGGTATAAGCCGAATCATCGACGCCGAGCCAGTTGGATTTGTAGTCGGCGACGTAGTAACGACCTTCATGCTCGAACGTCAGGTCGATAAAGCCTTTGAACATGCCATTGAGCATCACCGGCTCAGCGGCCACTCGGGCCACGCCGTTGTGGGTGTATTGGCGCACCAGTTCATCGAGTTTGAGCACATCGACTTTATGACTGGCGAACCAGAATTCCATCTCGACCCGGTATTGGTTGAGTTGCTCGAAGACCACTGGAGGCTGCCCTCCGCCGATGTGCAACGGCGATCTGAGCAGGTGCTGCAGCCAGTCACTCAACGTGACGATCCAGCCTTCCCAGCCGCGGCGATTACAGCGACGGCCAACGGCGTCTTCCACCGCTTTTGGCGTTGCGCTGAAGCCTTCATCACCAGCCCATTCCAACAAACCATGGAGAAAGGTGCCGGGGTTCGGACCACGGGGGAAGCGGTGAATGTCAGCGCCGCCAGTGACCACGTCCCGTGGTGCTTCGGGGTCGAGACGTTCGTCGTCAAAGAGTTTTTGCGCTTGCGGGCTTTCCGGTGCTTCGTCAGTGCCCACACTCAAGATGTCGCCAATGCGCAAGGCGCTGTAGGAGGCGATCCACCAGTTTTCACTGGCCTTGCGTTTGGGAATCAACGGCGCGAGTAAAGTCGCTTCATTACGCGGCGGATGGTAATGCTCGCCTGTCGCTTCGGGCATCTCGCTATAACGGAGCGCCGGGCAATCCTCTTGCAAGTCTTCCAGCCAGCGCTTCAGGCCCGCAGGTTCGGCCAGCGCCGCACCACCGCCCAACAGATAACCCAATGCTGACAAGTGCAGCACCGAGCTGTTGTTATTGCCACGCTTGAGGTCAGTCACACCAAGCCAGCAGGCATGCTGCGCGCGGGTCAGCGCCACATAGAGCAAGCGCAAATCCTCGGCCAGTCGCTCGTCATCGGCCTGGGCGATCAACTCGGCTGTCGGCCTCAGGGTCACCTGGGCTTTGCCCGTGGCGTCGTGGTAATGCAGTGGCAAACGACTGCCATCCACCGGTTTCGCCGAACAGATGAAAGGCAAAAATACCAAGGGGTACTCAAGCCCCTTCGACTTGTGAATAGTTACGACCTTGACCAGTTGTTCGTCGCTTTCCAGGCGCAGGATTTGCTCCTCACCCGCCTGACCGGACAGTGCCAAGTGCTCGGACAAATGGCGGATCAGGGCTTGTTCGCCATCGAGTTCGGCGGCGGCTTGTTGCAGTAATTCAGACAGGTGCAGCAGGTTGGTCAGCACGCGCTCGCCGTCACTGCGGGTGATCAATGCCTGGGGCAGTTTGAAGTCATGCAGTAAACGACGCAGCATCGGCAGCACGCCCTGCTTGCGCCAGATCTCGCGATAACGGCGGAACTGCATGACCCGTGCTTCCCAGGCCAGTTCGTCCTGATTCAACCGCTCAAGTTCGGCCAGCGAGAGGTTCAGCGTGATACAGGCCAATGCGGCCCGCAGTGGACGCTCGACATCCGGTTCGGCGCAGGCCTTGAGCCAGGTCAGCAGGTCGTGCGCTTCCTGGGCGGCGAACACCGAGTCCTTGTCCGACAGATACACGCTGCGCACACCGCGGGCAGAGAGTTCGCCACGCACGGCCTGGGCCTCTTTACCGTCGCGTACCAGAATCGCGATATCCGCGGGTAGCAGGCCTCTGAAGTCCTTGCCGTCCTGTATGAAGCCGGCACGACCTTGTTGCCCGCCATTGAGCAGAGCGCTGATTTCACTGGCGCAAGCGCCAGCCAGTTGTTGTCGGTACACCACGCCGGACAGCGGCTGATCTGCGGACAGATGCCAGATATTCAGCGCCGGCACGCTCTGACCATCAACGTGTAGAACTTCTTTGCGACCCTGGGATTCGACAGGCAGGAAAGGTACCGGGTTTTCGCCGCTTTTCTCGCGAAAAAGGAATGCACCGCGCCCGGTCTCACGAGACTCCGCGCGTTCGAAAACATGGTTTACGGCATCGACCATGCCATGGCTTGAACGGAAGTTGGTGCCCAATGTATGCAGACGGCCGGTGGTGGCCTGACGAGCACGCAGATAGGTGTAGATGTCGGCGCCGCGGAAGGCGTAGATCGCCTGCTTCGGGTCGCCGATCAGGAACAGACCGCACTCGGGATTGTTTTCTTCGATGCGATAGATGCTTTCGAAGATGCGGTACTGCACCGGGTCGGTGTCCTGGAATTCGTCGATCAACGCCACCGGAAACTGTTCGCGAATCAGGGTGGAGAGGCGCTCACCACCGTCGGACTGCAACGCTGCGTCGAGGCGCAGCAACATGTCATCGAAACCCATTTCCGCACGGCGACGTTTTTCCTCTTCGAACCGGGCACCTACCCACTGAGCAGCGTGTTGCAGAACCGCAGCGTCAGGCGTCGGCAAACTGTCGAGACTGACCTTGAGGCCAGGCATAGCGTCTAGCCCGGGATGATGAGGTGCTTCGCCTTTCCAGGCTTCGGCCATGCCATCGTTGGTCAGGCGAGTGAAGCCGGTGCCGATGTCCAGTTGTTCGAGGGCCTCGTCGTCGGCCCAGGCCTTGAGCTTTTCGAACCAGGGTTCGAAGTAGCGCGCCTGCATCTTGCGCCCGTCGACGCTTTTACTCGCCACGCCTTGGTGACAGATCGCCAGCAATTCGTCCGCCCATTGGCGCCACGGCATCTTCAGTTCGAGCAGCGCCGTGCGACGTTCGAGCAGGCACTCGGCAATGAGCTCGGCAGGTTCTTTTCCTTCAACGCTCTCGCGTTCGCTGGCGAACAGCCCTCGCACCCGCGGCAGCAATGCCGCAGGACCACCCCAATTGCCGCGAACCCAGTTCAGCGCATCGCCCTGCATCGGGTAACAGAACAGCCGCCAGTAATCGCGCAGGACTTCGCCCAGCAGATCGCTGTGATCAGTTTCCAGGGTCTGAGTGAATAGACTGCCGCTGTCGAAGGCATGCTCGCGCAGCATGCGCTGGCACCAACTGTGAATGGTCGACACAGCCGCTTCGTCCATCCATTGAGCAGCGATGTCCAGACGGTTTGCGCAACTGGACCATTGCTCGGGAAGGAACTGCTCCCTCAACTCAGCAATCAGGCTGTCCGGCGCGGGGGTCTCTTCCCGGAAAAACCGTGCGGCTTCGGCCAGGCGGGTGCGAATACGCTCGCGCAGTTCTTTGGTGGCGGCGTCGGTGAAGGTCACGACGAGGATTTGCGGCGGTAACAGCTCACGCCCGAAACCACTCGACTCGCCGCCATGGCCAAGAACCAGACGCAGATATAGCGCGGAGATGGTGAAGGTCTTGCCGGTCCCGGCGCTGGCCTCGATCAGTTGGCTGCCGCGCAGAGGAAAGGCCAGGGCCAACGGTGTCTTCGTCGTCATGAGCGCGCGCCCTCGCTGGTCAGTGAGCGCCAAGGGGCTTCGAGCAGTGGCCGGTACAAAGCGTCGCACCAATCGGTGAAGGTCTCGTCGGCAGTCAGGCTGTCGTAGTCGGCGAATTGCCGGGTGAGTGCCGGGCTTTCGCGGCGCTCACCATCGGTAGTCTGACCATCGCCTTCGTAGGCTTTTCGCGCGGCGGCTTCGGCTTTGACCGGGTCGGTTTGACTGAGCCAGGCGAAGGCAGTTTTCACCGCGATGGGCAACGGTTGACGCATACCTGTTTGCCAGGCCAGCAGCAGGTTACCGAGGATCTGAAATGCGGCATCCTTTTCCAAAGGTTCCAGCAGCAAGCTGTCGTCGCTGGCGACCAGCGCGGTGGTCATCGATATGCCGCTGGCGCAGGCGACCAAGTGATTGACCCAGGGCCGCGTCAAGCGATGCCATTTGCGAGTCTTGATCGAGCCGATACTGTTGGGAATCGTGGTGACCGACAGCAAGCCACCGTCTGCGCGTTGATGCAGGCCACTGAGCCAGCCTTCAAGACGCAAGCCGTGCAATTCCAGACTCACCGGCAAGGCACTGGCGAGCAGTGTCGGCCATAACGTCAGGAGTTGTTGATAACGTTGCAGCAGATCCGGCAGTGGCTCGATCAACTCTCGTTGAAGACATTCGCCGAAACCGGCCATGGGCAGCAGGCCGCTGTTTTGCAGGCGTATGGCCTGTGCTTCCAACGCTTGATCGGAGTGATCCAGCTGACTCAGTGCTGCTTCGAGCAAACTGTCGCTGAGGCTGTAGCGTTGCAGCGCGTCGAGAACGAAGGGTTCTTCATCGGCCAAAGGGACTTCGGCCGCTTCAAAGAACACCTTGAGCCGCTGGCTGAAGAAGTGTCGTACGGGATTGCGCAGGAAATCCTGCAATTGCCCCAAGCCCAGCGGCTCCTCCTGAATGTAGGGTTCGAGGACCTCGACATCAGTTGCTTGCTCACTGGCTTGATGAAGCACTTGCCACTCGCTGGCGTAGCTGAACAGCGCATCGCCTTCGTGAAAGTAGCGGGCGCTGAACGGTTGCAGGGGATGTTCCTGTGTCATTGCCTCAAGCAAATCATCGGCGTCGCCCTCCAGCCGCCAACCGCTGGCGAGATGATCGCGCAATTGGCCAATCAGTACCGATGCCGGCCGCTCGCTGTTATCGCGAATGCTGCGGCCTACCCAGCTGATATAGAGCTGATTGCGGGCGGACAACAGAGCCTCCAACAGGAGGTAGCGGTCATCTTCACGCCGGGAGCGATCGCCGGGGCGGTAATCACTGCCCATCAGGTCAAAGTCCAGCGGCGGTTGCGCTCGAGGGTAATCTCCATCATTCATGCCGAGCAGACAAACCAGTTTGAACGGGATCGCCCGCATCGGCATGAGCGTGCAAAAGTTGACTGCACCGGCTAGAAAGCGCTGGGACAAGCGGCCTTGGTCAAGACCGGCCAACCAGGCTTCACGGACTACGGTTAACGGTAACTTGTCCTGCAATCCCACTGATTCACAGGTATCGAGCCAGGTTTCACGCAGCTCTTCGAGTTGAGCCAGCAAGTAGTCGTCGTGCTCGTTACTGGCCTTGAAAAACAGCTGAACCAGCCCTTGCAAACGCACGCCCCACTCTTTTGGAGCAGCCGGCTGCGTAAGTTCTTGATGCGCAATCTCCAGCGCGTCGAGCAGAGCCACCAACGGACCGATGAGCGCAGCATCCAGCCCACCAATTTCGTCATAGGGTTCTATACCTTCGCAGGCACTGGCGCTGCCGACCGCGTAACCCAGCAGCATTCGCCGAAGACCGAAACGCCAACTGTTTTGCTCCAACTCCTCGGGTAGACCAAGGCCCGCGCGTTGCTCAGCATTCATTCCCCAGCGGATGCCGGCACCTTCGATCCAGCGGTGCAGCGTTGGCAGGTCACGCTCTTCGACGCCGAACCGAGCACGGAGTGCGGGTACGTCCAGCAGATCGAGAATCTCGCTAACCGGGAAACGACTGTCCGGCAGCTTGAGCAGGTGTTCGACAGCAATCAGTAACGGATCACGGCCGCGTTGCCCCTGATCCGCCAAAGTGAAGGGAATGAAACGCTGATCGTTGCGCTCTAGCTGACCAAACACCGCGCGGATGTGCGGAGCGTAGCTGTCAATGTCCGGAACCATCACGATCACGTCGCGAGGTCTTAAATCCGGATTAGCACTGAAACGCTCGAGCAGTTGATCGTGAAGGATTTCCACTTCTCGCTGGGCGCTATGGGCGATGTGAAAACGGATCGATTTATCGATGTGTGGATCGACGGCCAGCCAATGCTCGCGGGTTTCGTTTAAAGGACGCAGTTCCAGGATGTCGTCCTGCAACTGATTGAGCATATTTTGTGGTTGGCTATCGCTGAACAGGTCGATGCGACCATCACGAAATGCCGCGCGATAGCTGCCGGGATCGTCATAGCTGTCGAGCAGATTGATGTAGTCCCGTCCCTGCTTGCCCCACGCGGCCAATAGGGGGTGAGCGTGTTGGTGAAGGGTTTGCGGGTCGAGTACAACCGGCATGCCGCTTTTGCGCGCCTGACGCTTGTATTGATGCCGCAACAGGTCTTTATCGGCGACGATGTCTGCCCAATGGTGACGACATGGGTTGTGAACGCACAGCAAGACCTGGCTGAATCGAGCCAGTCCGGCGAGTGCTTCCAGTGCTTGAGCGGGCAGCGACGAGATCCCGAAAACGATCACCCGGGACGGTAATCCATCTGGCGCGGAGTCGAGACGGTTGATGCGTTCGATAAACCGTTGGTGAACGCCGGCACGGCTTTGGGCCATGCCTTGTTCCCCTACATCCAACAGTAGCGCACGCCACAGCTCTGCCTGCCAGCAGTTGGCCGGGGTTAGCGCCTTGGCTTCCCCTCTGCCATTACGTAGTTGATGTCGACCTTCTGCCCAATCCTCCAGCCAGTCGGCACGGTACACCTGGTATTGATCGAACAGATCCGCCAGACGCTCGGACAACTGATAGCGTTTACGCAAATCGGTGTCATGAGTGAGGAAGCGTTGCAGGGGTTCGAAATAAGGTTGGTCGATTAGCTGCGGTAGCAGGCGCATCAGACGCCAGGTCAGCGGCGCTTTATCGAGCAGGGATTTCACCGGGATTTCGTCACGACCCAGGACCATGCGATAGAGCTGCCACATGAAGCTACCCGGCAATTGCACATCGATTGCCGCCGCGATGCCACAACCGCCCATATCGTCGTCTTCAGGGTCTTCGGCCAGTGCGAGCTTCAGCCATTGAGCGATACCGTTGCTCTGCACCAAGGCGATTTCATTTTCCAGGGGAGCCAACGGGTAGTGCCGCATTACGCTGATCACAAGGCTACGCAGTTCATCCAAACTGTTGCTTTGAACCACCATAAAACCAGCATTGAGGGACGCGGCGTCCGGCATAAGGCTTCCTTGGGAAAATACAAAAGCTAGGGCCGAACCTTAGCACTGTCGGGAGACTGTGACAGCCGGGAGCCGTCTGAAGATGCTGTATGAACTTTCCTGCGGGCAAAACAAAACCCCTACCTGCATACGCAGATAGGGGTTTCGGAATTTAATCTTGACGATGACCTACTCTCACATGGGGAAACCCCACACTACCATCGGCGATGCATCGTTTCACTGCTGAGTTCGGGATGGGATCAGGTGGTTCCAATGCTCTATGGTCGTCAAGAAATTCGGTAGCCAGGTCGTTCTCCTTACGGAGTACGCTCCAGCGAATGGGTATGTGATAGATCGTGGTGTTTTGTGA